>Ga0316204_10000606_pt1 | contig 124773 bp, 128 predicted proteins | sample 6monrhotite_MG_2_FD_205661 | JGI IMG/M metagenome (GOLD analysis project Ga0316204, IMG submission 205661) | Microbial mat bacterial communities from mineral coupon in-situ incubated in ocean water Damariscotta River, Maine, United States -... | ecosystem: Environmental > Aquatic > Marine >...
AGAGACAATTAAAGAATATGTTAAAAATCAAGGCAGGGAATACAATAAAGTTCATTCAGGTCAATTGAAATTTGACTTGTAAATAAACGTGATGATACTCCGTTGCTTGCAGCGGGGTAGTTCATTTATAAAACTTTATATTAGCTTTCAAATAAAGGTATTTATATATATTTTACATTTATACAATAATAAATTTTCTTAATTAAAAAACAATTAGTGAAACAATCAACACAGCAACCTCTTACCTCAATTTAGATATAGTCCGCGCAAAATTTCCATTTATTGAAGGCTCTAATTGTTCACTCTTTCAAACTACAAAAATTCAAATATTAAAAACGATATTCTCTCTGGTACTGTTGTAGCTATTGCTCTTGTTCCTGAGGCTATTGCTTTTTCTATTATTGCTGGGGTTAGTCCACTTGTTGGGCTTTATACTGCTTTTATTTTAGGTCTTGTTACTGCTTTAATTGGTGGTAAACCTGGGATGATTAGTGGGGCTACTGGGGCTGTGGCTGTTGTGCTTATCTCTCTTGGACTTTTAGTTACTGAAAAACTAAAGCCTTTGAATCTTCCAGCAAATCAGCTTGCACAAAGTGTGTTAGAACATATTTTACTAGCAACTATCCTAGCTGGGCTCATTCAGGTTGCTATTGGACTTTTTAAGATGGGTAAATTTATTCGTCTTGTTCCACAACCTGCAATGTATGGTTTTGTAAATGGTTTGGCAATAGTTATTGCGATGGCTCAGTTTCCTCTTTTTAAAGGTGAGGGAATGATTATGATTGCTCTTGTAGCTTCTACTATGGCAATTATTCAACTTTTTCCTAAACTTACAAAAGCTCTTCCATCTTCACTAGTTGCCATCATTGCCATATCTTTAGTTGTTATCTCAATGGACTTAGATACAAAAAGAGTTGGTGACTTAGCTGACATTAGTGGTAATTTACCAACTTTTCATATTCCAACTGTTATTACTTCAATGGATGCAATTATGACAGTTTTACCATATGCTGTTTTGGTGGCTCTTGTTGGACTCATTGAATCACTTCTTACACTATCTGTTTTAGATGAGCTTAGTGGAACTCGAGGAAGTGGTAATAAAGAGTGTATAGCCCAAGGTGTTGGAAACATAACTTGTGGTAATTTTGGTGCAATGGCTGGTTGTGCTATGATTGGTCAGTCAATCATTAACTACACCTCAGGTGGACTCGGACGGCTATCTGGAATTACAGCAGCTACCCTTTTGATTGTATTTGTTGTAAGTATTTCAGACTATATAGCAATGATTCCAGTTGCTGTATTAGTTGGGATTATGTTTATGGTTAGTATCTCTACTTTTGAGTGGAGTAGTTTTTCACATATTAAATTCATGCCTAGAAGTGACGCGGCTGTTATGCTTAGCACTACTATTATAACAATTTTATTTGACCTTGCTATTGCTGTAATATCTGGTGTCATTATCTCTGCTCTTGTGTTTGCTTGGAGACATGCAAAGATTAGTGCTAGAACTTCTAAAGAGGATGAGACTAAAATATATGAACTAGAGGGTCCTCTATTTTTTGGTTCTGTAACATCTTTCAATGAACAATTTGATGTTAACAGTGATCCTCAAAAAGTTATTATTGACTTTAAACAGACACGCGTTATGGATTCTTCAGGTGTTGAGGCGATAGACAATTTAACAAAGAAGTACCAAGAGAAAAACAAAAACCTCTCTTTACGTCACCTAAGTAATGACTGTAAAAAGATGCTTAAAAAAGCTGGACCATTTTGTACCTACGAAGAGGACGATCCAACTTATAGAGTTGCTGTTAACTACTAAAACTTAGGTGCGTCGTAGTTAAGAGGTTCATCAGAGTAAGCTACGACATTATATTTTTCTACTAGACCTTTTGGGTCTATACAATGTGTCTCAAAAAAGTCAACTATCTCTTTACGTTGGCAATGTGCTTCAAATGCTTCTACACTAGCCCAAACTTCATTTAGAACAATAGAATAACTCTCACCCTCAGCAAATTGATTTTTTATCTGGCGGGTCACTACATAATGAACACAGCCATCTTCTCTTTGCGCGTTAGGTTCAAGTGCTTGTAAAGTTTTAAATAGTGAGTTTTCTTCTTTTGTTTTAGGTTGAAACGAGGCTATACAATAGAGTTTTTTAGACAAAAGGTATCCTTTTTTGTCGACATTATAAGCTAAGTCAACTTTAATTAAAAGTTGACTTAATTCTTTAAGTTTGCCCTCTATTTTTTAAATTCAGATATATATCCAGCTAAAGATACAATCTCATCTTCACTAATTTTTACCATTTGAGTTTTCATTAACGCACCCATTGCGTATTTGTTTACTTCACCTTTTTTATAGCCAAGCATAACTTTAGCTAACTCCTCTTTGCTCATATCTGCAATAGATCCTGAGCGACCAAGTGCTTTTTTCTCACCATTAATTCCATGGCAACCACTACATTTTTTGTAAATCAACTCAGAATCACTTGCAGATGCAAATGCAAAAAGAATTGAAAATATTGTTATTATTCTTAACATGACTATCTCCTTAACCACAAGATGGCACATTGCCACTGTCACTAGCGTACTCTTTAGCAAAATCGCCAACATGTAATATTTTTTCTAAACTTTTTGGTTTATTCAAAAATTTTGAAAGCCTAGGGTAACGTTTAGAGTACTCATCTATAAAACCCTTAGCATTATCTTTAAATAGATTATTCCACTCTTTCTTAGTATGACTTGCTGCAAACATTGTACCGTTTAAGCCAGTTCTTGTTTTAAATTTTTTAAGATAAACTTTTTGTCCTACTTTAATATCAGCTAATGCTGGGACTATCAACAATCCACTCACTATTAATCCTACAATTATCGAACGCATTTTTTGCTCCTTTTAATCTGTATAAGAGCATAATAAAGGAAAATTGTGGAGCATTTGTGAATTTTTTTAAAACAGTATTTAAACTATTTACGTTATTACTTTTTTTATACACGATAAGCGGCTTTTTTCTGCTCCCTCACTTTTTAAAGCCTCTTATTGAGCAAAAACTGTCAAATGAACTTAACTCAACTATTAATATCAAAAGCTTAGAGATAAATCCACTTAAGCTAAATATCTTAGTAAATGGATTTAATTTCACTAACAAAGATAGTGGTGAGCTTCTTTCAATATCTTATATAGCTACTGAACTTAACTTTATTTCTCTTTTTGAGAAAAACATTCACCTAAACTATCTTGATATTAATAACGCAAAAATAAAAATTAAGCGATTTAGTAATAAAAAGTTTAATTTTTCAAAATATCTTAATAAAAGTGTTAAAAACAAAAGTGATAAAGAGTTAGACTGGTCAATTTCAATTGATGATTTTCTTCTATCTAATGCAACAATAGAGTATCAAGATAGATTCGTACAACCAAGTTTTCATAAAAAGATAGAGCCCATAAATCTTAAAATGCAGAATGTTCTAATTAACTCTAACATAAAAACAACATTTCACCTCTCATCAATTTCACCAAATAATGAAAAACTTGCAGTTGAGGGACGTATTAATCTAAAACCAAAACTAAATGCAAATATCTATGTCTATATGAAGTCTATCTCTTTAGTTGAATATAAAACGTATATAGAATCCATCTTAAAAAAGTTTACCCTCCTTGGAGAACTTTCTGGTTCTGCTAGTTTTATAATTAGCGAAGATAGTGATAATGCTATTCAAGTAAAAAACATCAACCTTAACAATACAGATTTAACAATTACAGATAAATCTAGAGAACCTAATGTAGTGATACCATTAAAAGATATATCTCTAAATATTTTAGAAAAAGAGCCTAACAGACTATTTTCTATATCGCTAGATTCTAATGTAAATAATAGATACCCAGTTCATCTAAATGGAACTTATAATGTTGAAAAAAAATCTACCCTACTCTTTACAGATTTAACATTGCCACTGCCAATGTTATGGCCCTATGCTACAGATTTTCTAAATGCTAAACTCACAAATGGAACTGCTACTTCTAAAATAGATTTAGATATTAATAAAAATTCAATTAAAGCTAATGGTACTTTAACTCTAAAAGATATTAGTCTTGAACACTCTATTTTAAATGAGAAAATTTTAGATGTCAAAGAGGTTTCATTAAAATCTATGAACTTAGATTTCACAAAGAATGTATATACTGCAAAAGAGCTTTCAGTCAATGAGTTAAATTTATTTTTAAATAAAGATGAGAGTGAAGAGTTTAATGTTGACACTATATTTAAACCAAAAGAGAAATCTACAACATCAAAAGATAAAATTCAAATTGATATTAAAACTATTAAACTAGATAAAAGTTCATTAAACTACAACGACCTATTTGTAAAACCAAAGTTTTCAAGTGAGTTGAACAACATCAAAGCAACCGTTAATGAGTTTTCAACCAATCCATCTAAAGCTTCAAAATTAGAGCTCTCTTCTAATATAAATAGTAGTGCATTTATTGATGTAACATCTACATTCTTACCATTTGCGAATAGTTCTGATGTTAGAGCCTACATTGCTAACCTAGACATTGTATCACTCTCAGGATATAGCTCGAAATTTTTAGGATATGCACTTAATAAAGGAAAATTAAATCTCAATTTAGACTATACATTAGAAAAGTCAAAACTTTTAGGTAATGCTCATATGAACTTTGACAACTTAGAGGTTAAAGAGCTTTCAAATATTAAAGATATAGAAAAGCCAACTCTGTCACTAGCTGTTGCGCTACTAAAAGATAGAGGTAATCAGATAAATATAAATGTGGATATAGATGGAGATACAGCAGATCCATCATTTAGTGTAAATGGTTTAATAATTAAAATAATTATAAACCTAATTACGAATATCGTTACATCCCCATTTTCCATTATAGGGGCAATTTTAGGCGATAGTTCAGATTTTAGTTTTGTAGAGTTTAAAGCTGGAGAGAGTATATTAAATAAGGAATCAAATAAAACTATAACAGCGATAGAGACAGCCCTATATACACGTCCTAGTTTAAATGTAGAGGTAAAAGGAGAGAGTTCAGCGACTATAGATGCTAAAGCATTAGCGCGTAAACATTTAAATGAATTACTACGAAATGAGAAGTATTTAACACTACTAGAAAAAAATTACAATCTATCTTTTCAATCTATTACTATGAAAAATAGTGAGAGAAGTAGATGGCTAAAAAGTGCGTACAGTTACTTCAAAGCAGATACTCAAAATGACAATGCCATGACAGAGTATCTACTTGAAAAATTAAATGCAACAGATGATGAGTTGCATTTTTTAGCCTTTAATAGAGCTAAGACTATCCGTAACGAGTTAGTTAAGAGAGGCAAAATAAACCTTTCTCAAATGTACCTTGTTGGTGCTGATTCTAACTCTAGTAAAAGTGGCGTTACCTTTGAGCTGAAATAGATTTAATGTCCATGATGCATAGCCATTCCATAAGTAGCAAACACATAAATCTTAAATACTAACATAGAGAGATAAAGAGCGCCAATTCCCCAAGCAAATGGAAAAGCTAATATCTTCTGTCCCAATGATGCACTCTCAAACTTCATTCGTTTAACCATTATAACAAAAGAGAAAATCACAGCAATATATGGCAATACACCAAAAATTCTAACCCAAGCATCTCGTCTAGTTGCTAATGGTTCTACCATTTCAAAACCTGTAAAAAAAGCCTGATTAAAACCATTAACTAAATCTGAATAATAGTGATAAAAGAAAAATGACAGAATATGACTTAACGCACCAATAATCATAATAGGTGCAAGTGCATAACCTAAATTCTCAAATACACTTTTAAAGTCAGCTTTTAAAATTTTTGAAGCAATGAATAATCCCCCAGCACCAAACAGCAGAGCTAATATTAATGATAAAAGATAAGCACTAAATCCTACAAAATCAATTGAAGCAGTTGGAAATATCTCTTTTAGAGCAACTCCTGCTTTAACCCACGGGAGATTTGCAAATATTGCACTGCGCCCTAAAGAGTGATGCAACTGCATAGCAAATGTTGCTGCTGCAATAATAAAAATATATGTCCAAATTTCAAAACTTTTTGCTCTTTTTAGTGGCTTAAAAAGCGAAAATGCTGGCTTTTTAACTTCATACTTTACAGCTTCACAAGATGAGGCACAATCCATACATAGTGTACAGTCTGCCATGGAGTTATTTTTGTTAAAATTAAATGGTTGTTGATTGTAAGTACACGCTTTTGCACAATCAAATGTTTTACAACTTGAACATGAATCCTCATATGTAGACAACCATGTAAAGCTTACTTTTGAAAGACTTCTAGTTACTGCACCAATTGGACATAAAGTTTTACAATAGCTCATATCTCTATAGTTAAAATAGAAAAATGCAGCAATAAGTGTTAAAGTAAAAAAAAATATTGCTGAATATAGTCCATTTCTATAAAATCCGGGGAAGCTATAGATCATAAACCAATAGACTATTAGCAGAGTTATCACTCCAATTAGAGGGTTTTCTAAGCTCTTAGGAAGCTTCTTTTTACGCCCAATTTTAGTTAAATATTTTCCCATAAAACCATGTGGACAAATGCCACAAAAAAGACGTCCAAATGTTGGTAGTGTAAGAACTAGAAAAAATGGCCAAAAGAGTGACCAAAAAAGTGCAGCTGTGAATATATTTTCTTCAGCTGGGTAGAAAAAGCCGAAGAAAATTGCATACGCAAACAGTGCAAAAACTACAATGCGTAACCCATCAATAAATTTTTTATTTTTAAAAATAAACCCTATAATAGGCCAACTATATAGATCATTCTTATCTCTTTTTATCTTGGTTACCATTGTAATTTATCCTTAGAAACTATAACGATATGTTAGCATCGCTGTTCTTGGAGCTGCTGCTTCATAACTTGCGCCACCTGTTGTACCTTTTTTAACACTAGATGCATAATATTTATCAAATAGATTTTGAACATTTAGTTGAATTAAATGCTCTTTATACTCATAACCTAATGTTAAATCTGTTACAAAATTAAAACCTTTATACTTTTGCGTATTTGCATTATCTAAATAATAACTTCCCCACGTACGACCTTGAAGACGTGAGCTAAATGCTCCTCTTTCATACTGCGTGAAAAGAGTGTATGCATGTTTAGGGATAAATGGCAGATAGTTATCGGCACGGCTTACCTCTATAGCACGTGAACCAAATCCTACAATCTCTTTAAACTCATCAAATTTATAGTTACTATAACTGTAGTTACCACCAATACCTAAAGCTTTATTTACTTGATAAACTCCACTAACTTCTAAACCTATTTTGTCAGTTCTACCAGCATTTTGATAAACACGAGAAGATATATCTTTAGTAACAAGTATAATCTCATCATCTACTGTATTATAGTATGTTGAAATATCAAACATAAAACCTTCACTTCTATGTTTTAAACCAATCTCATAGTTAGTAGAAGTTGCTGTATCAATTGTACCGCCATCATTATCATCATTTGTTTGAATCTCATTGTCAGTTGGAGCCTGTTGACCTCTTGCTATATGAAAAAATAGATTTGATGATGGAGTTAATGTATATGTCGCGCCAATTGTTGAAGACAGAAGTGAGTAATCCTCTTTAATAGTGTAAAGACCATCTCCAGCAGCATAGTTTTTTACGCCAAAGTCATATTTTTTTATCTCATTACCATCAATATCGAACTTAATTTTATCTACTCTTGCGCCAATATTAATATTCCAATTTTCTGATGCTTGAAATGATTCTTGCATATATAAACCATACAGTAATGTGTCACTGTTTTTACTTGATGCATAGTCACCCCTAACGTCTGAGAGTGTCTGAGCAAATTGTGTTGTAGGTCCTCTAAAACCATTTACAACTACAGTAGAGTAATCGCGATACTGATACTTTTTAGCATCATCTGTTTTATCATTTCTAATTGTTGCACCATAAACAAGCATAGCGTCATTATCAAAAAGCTTATGTTTACTATTAAACTCTAGATCAGTTCCCATAACCATGTTATCTTCGCTATCGTTAATCATTCCAGTTACGGGGTGAAAATGTTCCCATTGGTTCATATAGATTCTAGGTTTAAACGTTGTATGAGAAAAATCTTTTTCATATTTAGCATTAAAGAAAAGTATTTTTGAGTAACGACCTGAGTTTTGCCACTGATTAGAGGTGTTATGCTGCTCCCCTGTGTTTCTAAAAATATTAAATTCATCTTCTGTCATAGATGTAGCTAGTTGAATGTCTGCTTCTGAGTAACTTAACTCTGTCTCAAAGGTACTATCATCACTAAATATATGACCATATTTTAGACTAGCTTGTGAACTTTCAAACTCATTCCAATCACGCCAATCACTGCTTGTTTCTCTGTGAGATGCTGTAATTGAGACATAATTGTTCTCATCAATAGCACCACCATAGCGAAAATGGTAATTTCTACTATCATAATTACCAATACCTAATTTTATTCTATTATCACTATCATCAAAAACAGATTTAGAAATTAACTGAACAACACCACCAACAGCGTTAGTAGCTAAAATTGAACCAGGTCCTTTAGTTACCTCTACTCTCTCCATATCTTGCATATCTATAAAATCAAAACGTGTAAAACTATCTGGATCTGTCATTGGTACACCATCTCTGATTACCATAATTTCTCTAACACCATAAGGTGCTTTAACACCAGCACCGCGAATAACCAATTTAACAGAGTACCCACCGTCATTAGATACTGCTAAAACTCCCGGTACATTATCAAGTGCATCTTTAATATTAATGATGTCTTTACTCTCAATTTCCTTTTTTGAAACTACAGATATAGATTGAGAAACATCTTTAGTCCCTTTTTCTACTTTTGTTGCAGTTACACTAATTACATCTAATTTAATATCTTTTGCTTGCATTGACGAAGCTAACAATAGAGCACTTATAACTGAGATATTCTTGTTCATTTACTTCCCTAAAAAAAATTTGCAAAATTCTATGAAACTAGTGTTAACTCAATGTTAATTTATGTGCTAAAACTTATGATAATCTCTATAAGGTTACTGTTTCACAATTTTTTCACACTACTTTTGATACAATAACACCATGAAAACACTACTATTTTTACTAATCCCATTTTTACTATTTGCTTCAAACATACAGACTGCGCTTGATGCTGCTAACAAAGGTGATTATAAAACTGCCATTGCTATTTTAGAACCTCTTGAAAAGCATGGAAATATAAAAGCAACATATGCAATGTCACAAATGCGTTATTTTGGACATGGAGTAAAGAAAAATCACAAACGTGCATTTGGTGGTTTCTTTAAATGTTCAATGACAGGACATCCAGGAGCACAATACTATTTAGGGTTAATGTTACTGTTTGGTGAGGGTACAAAACAGAACAATACAGAAGCATCAATTTGGTTACAAAAAAGTGTATCTGGTGGTTTTGAAAAAGCATCTTGTCCATTAGCCCTACTTTACATTGAGGGAAGAGGTGTACCAAAAAGCATTGACAAAGCTACTAGATTACTAAAAATAGGTACTTTAAAAAACATTCCTGAATGTAAAAATATTGCGAAAATGTACAAGATAAAAACCACTTTATGAAGTTAATAGTTGTAAAACTTCTATTAGGCACCCTACTTCTTGCACAAAGTTTTCAACTTCAAGATTCATATAATGTAGAGACAAACGATATTTACGCAAAACATCTATTTAAAGATGTTAAAAGTAACTTTTTTCTCTTAAGTATCCCTGAGCACTCTGAACGTTTTAAAATAAATTCTCAAAAACTAATTAATGAGTTTGAACTACACGACATAAATGTTAAAACAAATAAAACTGGAATTGTCACATTTATAAAAACTGAAACTATAGATACAACAGTTTTAAAAAATGATTTAGCAACACTCTTTAAGAAGGCTATGCCAACTATTAAAATAGAGACAATATCTTTAATATGTAGATGTCAACTAACAGAACTTCCAAAGAGTTATAAAATAGTCATTAAACCCTCAAATCTACATAAAAACAGTGGAACATTCTACATTAAAGCACAAAATAGTCGCCATTTTTTTACATATAAAATAAAAGCAACTATAGCAGTCATAAAAGCTAAAAATGATATTAAAAGCAAAAATAAAATAGATGCCTATAATACATATGATGATGAGATAGTATTTAAAAACTTTAATTCTATACCACTACAAAATGTCTCACTTGGTCAAGTAATGAGTGCAAGAAGTATTAAAAAAGGTGCAATCATTACAACTCAACATGTCAAAAAAACTCCCCTAATACGCAGAGGTGAACGAATAAGAGTACAACTTAATGATGGTTCAGTGCATATAGAGCTTGAAGCAAAAGCATTGAAAGATGGTTCACTAAGCGATATAATACCGGTTAGAAAATCAGATGGCACACGACTAGATGTGACAATTACAGGCAAAGGAAAAGCATCATTATGAAACGAATCATAGTAGCTATTAGTGGTGCAAGTGGTGCAAACTTAGGTATTAAAACTTTAAATTCACTCCCTTTAGATATTGAAAAACATCTAATTCTTTCAGATAATGCAAAAGTTGTATTAGACAAAGAAGAAAACATAGTGATGCATAGCGATGAGAATATAGCAGCAAGCATTGCATCAGGATCCTTTAAATGCGATGCAATGATGATTACACCTTGTAGCATGAATACCCTAGCAAAAATTGCACATGGAATCTCAGATACACTCACAACAAGAGCTGCTTCTGTAATGATAAAAGAGCGAAGAACGCTACTTTTAGCTCCAAGAGAGTTACCATTTAGCCCTATTGCACTTGAGAATATGCAAAAGTTATCTCAAATTGGAGTAATTATTGCGCCGCCTGTTATGGCATACTACTCAGAACAAAACTCTTTAGAGAAAATGGAGAATTTTGTCATTGGTAAATGGTTTGACCTGCTAGGTATTGAACATAACCTTTATAAAAGATGGGAAGAGAACTAATGAATAAAACTGCGATTTACCCAGGAACATTTGACCCCATCACTAATGGACATTTAGACGTTATAGAGCGCTCATCAAAACTTTTTGACAATGTTCTAGTGGCAATTGCAACATCTGAAGTTAAACAGCCTATGTTTAGTTTAGAAAAAAGACTTGAATTTGTAGAAGCGTCTATTACTAAATTTAAAAATGTAAAAGTCATGACTTTTGATACTCTGCTTGTAAATGTAATGAAAGAGAGAAACTGTCGTTATGTAATAAGAGGCTTGCGCGCTGTAAGTGATTTTGAGTATGAACTACAACTAAACTTTGCAAACAGATCACTTCTTGATGGATTTGAGAGCATATACCTTATGCCAAGCCTAGAGCAAAGTTTTGTAAGCTCATCTATTGTACGCTCAATTCTAAGCCACGGTGGAGATGCTAGCCATCTACTACCTAAAGAGATGTGGCAACAACTGAAAGATGTTTAGATGTATGTAGTACTAGAGGGTGTTGATACTGTTGGTAAAAGTACACAGATAAAACTTCTTAAAGAGAAATTTCCTGATGCAATCATTACAAAAGAGCCAGGAGGTACAGAGTTTGGTGCCATTTTGCGTCAATCTTTGCTTAATTCTAAAAAGTTAGATGAAAAAACAGAGCTATTTCTATTTTTAGCAGATAGGAGTACGCACTTTAATGAGGTTATAAGACATAACCTTAACTCGCTAATAATAAGTGATCGCTCTTTTATTTCTGGTATTGCCTACGCACTCAGTCTAAAGCAGTTTAGTTTTGAGTGGCTAATTGAATTAAATAAATTTGCACTTGAAGATACAATGCCAAATAAAGTAGTTCTTTTTGAGATAACAGAAGATGAACTCACAAAGAGACTTGGACAAAAAAGTAATGATCGTATTGAAAAACGTGGCATAAAATATATGATTGATGTTCAAAAGCAGATGAAAAGTGTAGCCAATATACTAAATATTGAGTTACTTTTAATTGACGCTACAAAAAGCGTGGAAGATATACATAAAAAAATATATAATTTTATAAAATAGAGGTTTAATATGAAAGAAGTAGATGTAGAGACTGTTAAACATGACCCAAATTTTAAAGAGTTAATAAAAAAACGTACTAAGTTTGCATGGACATTGACTATATCAATCTTAGTTGTCTATTTTGCGTTTATCTTGACAATTGCATTTGAGCCATCACTTCTTGCAATACCAATTAATTCAAATATCGTAACTACCATTGGAATCCCAATTGGAATATTTATAATAGTTTTCTCTTTTGTTCTAACTGGAATCTACGTAAGACGAGCTAATAGCGAGTTCGATGCATTAACTGTAAAAATAAAAGAAAATTTAGAAAGTATCAAATAATGATTAAATTTTTACTACTATTTTTAATCTCAACACCAAGCCTACTCCTAGCAGTAGGTTCATTAGATGGTGAAGTTAAACAACAACCTTTAAATATTTCAGCAATAGCAATGTTCTTGATTTTTGTTGGTGCTACACTTGGAATCACATACTGGGCAGCAAAACGTACAAAAACTGCAAAAGATTTCTACGAAGCGATATTCCCTTACAAATACCCAGCACTATTTTCTGTATCTATGGCATTTATATCAATCTGGTTCTTCTCAATTACAGATAAGAGCGATAATGCAAAAAAAGAGATTGAAGCTTACGAGCGACAATACCTACGCTCTCAGACTGGTATTGGAATTGATGGAGCACTTAAACATTAAGGAAAAAATATTATGAAAAAACTATTCATATTCACACTTTTAGCATCAAATGTTTTTGCTTTTTCTACAACGAACATGCAACTACTCTATGGAAACTTTAACGACAACAGCTACATTTTCGACACCAGAAATGGCAGAAAACTCACTTTAACTATTGAACACTTTAGTACATATAGTTATGGTGATATTTATGGTTTTATTGACCATGGCATTGCTGATGATAAATTTAAATTTCATAACAATAAAACAGACACATACATGGAGCTTGCTCCAAGACTAAATATGAGTAAAATAACTTCAACTGATTTGAGTTTTTTGTTCGTAAAGGAGTTATATTTAGCGTTTCAATATAATGCTGGTAATGACTACAATGGCTACTTGTTTGGTCTAGGAAGTGATTTAGATATATATGGTTTTGATATGTTTGGAATAAACATCTATAAAAAGAATCAAAATATTGGTGACAACACCTATCAATTATCTCCATTTTACAAAAGTAAAAGTATCTACAATATTTTTCATATTTATGGATTTATCGACTGGACTGAAGATGACTTTTTAATGCAGAATCAATTTTTATTTGACATATCAAAATACTTTAAAGTTAAAAGCCTTCATGTAGGAGCTGAGTGGAACTACTACAAGCAAAACCCACATAATAGTAACTTTAAAACTAACGTAAAATCAAATACCATTCAAGCTATGATTAAATATGCTTGGTAATATACCTACTTTTTCCACGCACTAAATGGGTATGGCTTAGAATCTGAATTAAAAGTAACAAACTGTAAAACATCATACACATACGTATTTATCTGTTTACTTAGAGTTTTTAACCTTAAATTAACATCATCCTTTAACATATTATGAATAAATTGGAAAATAACTATGGCACTTAAAACTATCTCTGCGATAGAGTAAAAAATCGCATACAATACAATATATCCACCATGTATTAATTTCTCTTTAGTTGATTGCTTCGCTTTCATATCTTATCTCCATCAAATGATTTTCTAAATAGTAGCAGATAAATTAAGCCCAAGCAAGTTACTTGAGCAAAAAGGACAAAACTTAAAAGGGGAAGTATCGAAGTAGTCAAAAGCTATAAGGGGTTTAACTTCCAACTTAATAACAATATCGACACCCACGGTTAACGAACTAATAACACTTAAACAATAACAAGACAACAAAGCACCTATTTTAAAAATCAAACTAAAGTATAAAATATAACTGCCGATATTATTTTTATCATCCCTTGTAAAGAATACCAACACAATAAACCATATTTTTGAGTTGGTGTTAATTTTTATACTTTCTAAAATTATACTTATTTATTAAACTAACGTTTTTTAGCTTTTACTATTTTTCGTTCTTCAAAATGTGCATTATCATGATCAATAATAATTGCGTTAGGCCCATCAACTGTATCACTATCAAAATCTGTATTCTGATAATGAACAATAATACCTCTATTAATTCCTAGCGTATTTCTAATAATATCTAGTATCTGTGGAGATGCAACAAGCATATCACCAATTGGGAATCCTCTTTCTCTAAGTTCTAATCGAATATTTACTATCTCACCAATATTTGCATTTCTTCCTAATCCACCTCTAGCGATTGCATTAATTAAACAATTATTTGTATTTAATAAAAAAGAAGCCATTTTTTGTTCATGAACATTCAGATCACTTTCAAATGCCTTAGCAGGATTCTTAGTTTTTTCCTTTGAATCATTCATCATATCACTTTTATGTTCATCTTCGCTTTCGCTTTCACTTTGCGAATCTAACTCATCATTAGCATAAGGTGCATCATCTGTTGTAGTAAATGCTGTCACCGAAATTCCTGCTGATTGTAAACGGTTAATAGATTCAGTCATTTTTTCTCTGTCACCATATGGATTTTGGAAATATACATGAAAGCCCGCAAATTTATAATCATCTTGTAATTTTATAATTTCACATAAACAATTGTTACCTTTGTCCTTCTTGCCAGTGCTATGTTTAGTACAAAAAAAGTTATTGATGGTCAAGTTAAGCCTAAAGCTACTGGTGTCTTCTTCAATATTATTGGTTTTAATGTAATTTTTCAGCTGCTCCAGTAGTCCATCTTCAGCATGGAAATCAACATTCAGTTGCCTATCTTGAAAGCTAATTTTTACTTTTTCATTAATCAAAGTAAGTCTTCCCAAAGTAACACTAGAAAAATTAAAAGTTCCTATGGCAGCATCTAAGTCTACATCAGCGTTTCTATTTACACGATCTGGTATCATAGGACCATGACTTGATTCATTAGTAGTTGATGTAGTTGCAAAAGAGGGGATAAACCCTTCATCTGCTAAATGCCCTATAATATACTGATACACCGTACTTGCAAAGTTAGCTCTTCCTTTTGCTACTGAGTATTTATTTACCCAAATTTCAATTGAATCCCATGCTGGAGGTTCAAAAATTGAGTACAAAGCATTTAGTAACTCTTCCTCAGACGTGTATTGTCCAGCTTCATAAGAAATTTTTCTTTGTAGTGATGAAGATGTTATAGAATTATTTTGTAATGAATAATTATCACTATATTCAAGTTCCATATTCACAAATTGAAATGATTTCATTCCCATAACATCAGCCTCTTTTTCTAAAGCAAAATCATCGTTAATCCCTACCTTGCCTTTCATCTGTTTAGTTGGTTTTACTCTTCCTTGTTTTTGTTGTACTACATGCCACGCTTCATGTGGTAGATGTTTCTCTTGTCCTGAACCTAAGTGAATGTCTGTTCCTTGTGCGTAGGCATGTGCGTTTAGTTGGGCTGGTTTTGTTGAGTTATAATGTACTTTTACATCGTCCATCGCGTAACCTGAAATGTTTTCTATTCCTGATTTTAGGTTGTCTGGTAAGCCTGTATTATTCTCTTTTTTTTGAATTGGTTGTTGTTTTTGAGATATATAGTTATTTGCCATATCTTGCAATTGAATGGCTTTGTCATGAGGTCTATTATCTGCCATATCTTGAAAACTTCTTAGCTGTAAAGTTCTTGGACTACTGCTTATTAAATCTTGTAACTCTCTTTGTGAAGTAGCTTCTTGTCTATTGTCTGCTAATTGTAATGTAGAATCTTCATTGCTCTTATTTTGGTAAATTAAACCAGTGTTATTTTGGATTTTGTTTACTTCTATCTTTTCAGCATAATCATTCATTGTGAATCTTTTCAGGAGAGTAATAATATGTTATATTTTCAACGATATAATAACATCATTTATATCTGTTAACACAATAAACTTAAAAGAGGTATTTAAAAAGCCAAGTCGTGGAATTTAAAATGGTGGGTCGACACGGATTCGAACCGTGGACCACGCCGTTATGAGCGGCGTGCTCTAACCAACTGAGCTATCGACCCTAAAAGAAAAGTTAGCTACTTGAGCGTCTTTTTCTGCGGGGGGTATTATACATAAAATTAAATCTGAACGCAAGTAAATTCTCCAATATTCCAAATAAAATCATAAAATTTACAAAACTACTGCCTCCATAGCTAAACATTGGCAGTGGAACACCTACAACTGGAGCTAGTCCTATGGTCATAGCAATATTTACTCCCATATAAATAAATATCAAAAATGAGATTCCAAGCGTTACTACCCTAAGCAGATAATCACCTTCTGAAAGAAAGTTAATACTAAAGAGATGCAGTATGAGTAGTGCATAAAGAATAATTAGGGCTGCACCACCTGCAAAACCAAATCTTTCAACCACATAAGCAAAAATAAAATCACTCGATGCAATTGGAAGAAATTTCATCTGTGTCTGCGTTGCTTCTTCTTTATCTTTTCCTGTCATTCCACCTGAACCAATGGCAATAATAGACTGCTGGACATGGTAGCTCGGTTTCTTACCTAAGAAGTCTGAGATTCTTTGCTTTTGATAATCGTGTAACTGAGTATAAAGAAACGGTGCAGCTAAAAGCAAACTCACTAAGATTGTTAACCAAATTTTATAGTAAACCCCAATTACAAAAAGCACACCATAACCAAGGAGTAAAAGTACTAACGCCGTTCCTAAATCTGGCTCTTTAGCAATTAAAAAGAATGGTAGCATAATAAAAAAGCTTAACTTGAAAAACATTTTCCACTTGTAACCATCAATTGGTGGCGGATTACGGCTTATGATATAACCTAACATCAAAATAAATGCTGGTTTTATAAATTCTGATGGTTGCATTGTAAAGTTCACAAATGGAAGCTCTAGCCAACGCTGTGCTCCAAGTTTTGAAACACCAACAACATCAACTAAAATAAGCATAATTATACCAATCCAGTAAGCAAACGGGATGAGCCACAAAAAAGCTCTGATTGGAAGAAGAAATGTCATTGTAAAGGCAATTGCACCAACACCTACGTAAATCATATGCTTATGTGCAAGTGCTGGATGTATCTCTGCTATAAGTGAACCAGAAAAATATATAAATGGTGCAATCAACGCCAGTAGCGTAAAGTCAAAGTGTGCTAAAATTCGTCTATCAATCTGAAACATATCGCATTATACAAGAATTTTTATGAACCAACACAATTTTGAAGTAACAACTCCACAAAGACTAGATGTATTCTTAGCAACTATGCTAAATCAACCACGAAATCAAGTTAACTTACTTATAAAAGATTCACACGTAAAGGTTGATGATAAAATTAAAACTAAGAGTGGACTAAAGTTAAAAACATCTCAAAATGTTCATGTCAATTTACCTGAGCTTGTGCCAGCAGTTGCAAAAGAAGTTGATTTTGATGTAGAAATTATTTATGAAGATGATGACATTCTAGTACTTAATAAACCAGCGAACTTAGTTGTTCATCCAGCACCTAGTGTAAAGGAAGCAACTTTAGTTGACTGGTTACGCTTTAAAGGTATCTCCCTTTCAACTTTAAGCGCGCAAGAGAGACATGGAATAGTCCATAGGCTTGACAAAGGTACAAGTGGTGCTATTGTTGTGGCTAAAAATAATGTTGCTCATGAGAAACTATCAAAACAACTTCAAGACAAATCAATGGGACGCTACTATATAGCGATGATTGACAATAAATTAAAAGATAATGTTATTGTAGAAAAGCCAATTGCAAGAAACCCAAACAATAGACTTAAAATGGGTGTTGTAGATGGTGGTAAAGATGCAAAAACATCTTTTATCTCTTTAATACAGAGTCATGACACACAAAATGAGATAATAGCTTGTAAACTTTTTACTGGGCGCACGCACCAAATCAGGGTACATCTAAGTTCAATAGGCAGACATATTGTAGGTGATGATTTATACGGTTTTAAGAGCCAAAAGGATAAAATATTACCTATTTTTTTACACGCTTACATAATGTATTTAATACATCCCCGTACTGGCGAATTGATGCGTTTTGTTGCACCAATTAGAGATGAATTAAACACATATTTTACAGAACATTTTGAACTGGAGTCTTTAAATGCCGTTACTTCACCTGATTTTATTATCCGCTCTTTTACTGCTTAGTGGTTGCCAAAAGAATGCAAACATACCACAACAAAAAAGTCAAGACACCTCTTTAGCAAAAGTTAGTGACTTAAAATTCATACCTGACTTTAATGCTATTGCATTTGAATGGACCCCAGTTATTGACACGAGCGTAAGTGATTATGCACTATATAGAAGCAATCCTGAAAAGAATGATGGCAAACTATATTTTCTAACCAAAATAGAAGATAGATATAGCTCACACTATGTTGATACAAAATTAAGAGCAAATACAAAATATAACTATACTCTTTTTAGTTTACGTCAAGATGGCGTGCGAGCTGCAAATGGTACAAGCATAAATGCAACAACCCTGCCACTACTTGAATCTGTAAGTTACTTTGTAACAGTAGACAATCTACCACGTCTTGCAAAACTAATTTGGCGTCCACATACAAATCAGCGTGTAAGCTCTTACAAACTTGAACGTAAAGAGATTGCTAAACCTGAATGGAAAACTATTGCTACAATTAACAATCGTCTTCAAGCAGAATATATCGACAAAGGGTTAAAAGATAACAATATTTATTACTACAGACTAAGAGCACTCACGTATGACAATATTGTATCATTACCATCAAAGACTGTTACAGTAAGTACAAAACCACTTCCTAACCCTGTTCAGAATATTCAAGCAAGTCGTAACCTATCTAAAAGAATAAAGATTACATGGGCAAAAAGTCTTCAAGATGACATTACTTACTACAACGTATATGCTAGTGATGATAATGATAAAAGATTTAAAAAAATTACTTCAACTAAAGAGCCTATGTATGTTGAAAATATTGCCAAAGATGGTGTACAACGTTTTTACAAAGTTACTGCAGTTGAGAAAAATGGTCTTGAGGGTTCAAAAGACATCTTAAGTACTGCTGGAAACACTTTAGTTCCATTAATTGAACCAGCATTCACAGAATCAGTAATTTTAAACTCAGAAGTACATCTTAAGTGGAAAAATGGTGATGTTAGAACTGAGCGTTATGTATTAATTAAAACATCAAAAGAGAACATGTTTAAAAGTAAAGTTCAGCAGATAAATATAAACTCTTTGCAAACTAATTTTGTTGATCCTCAGGTATTGCCTGGAATAACATATGAGTATCAAATTATTGCTATGGATAAATTCGGTATACAGTCAAAACCTTCAGCTTCAGTTGAACTGTTTTTTGCACCTAAAGAGTAGTAGTGCCACACCTACAATTTAGAGAATTTATACAACCTAAAATGCCAATCGCCCCAGAAGATGGTGAAGATATTGCATTTGAATTTATCGCTTCTAATGCAAACAGTGTTGATGATCAATTAATTGGTGTAAAATCAAATGAACAAAGATTCTTACTTCAATTAAGAAAAAGAGAGAGTAACTATCTACTTAAGTGTGAAAAGTACACACGTCCATCTGTTAATGTCCTAGCTCAACAAGCATTAAAATCATATGCTAAAGCATCATCTGCAAAAATAACTTTTTCTAACCTTAGCACTAAAGAGCATCACCATATGCAAAATAAAGATTCTATTGTGAAGCCAATAGAGTTTTTTGTAGAAAACTTTCCTACAGATAAAGAAGTTTGGATAGAAGTTGGGTTTGGTAGTGGTAGACACCTACTACACCAAGCATCACAGAACCCAAATGTTTTAGTAATAGGTATAGAGATTCATAAACCATCTATTGAACAAGTTGTAAAACAGGTTAATATTCAAGAACTTGAAAATGTTCTGCTTTTAGATTATGATGCTAGACTATTTTTAGAATTTGTTCCATCAAACATAGTGGGCAAAATTTTTGTACACTTCCCTGTCCCATGGGATAAAAAACCGCACCGTAGAGTTATAAGCACAGCCTTCATTTCAGAAAGCATTCGTGCTTTGTCAAAGAGTGGTGAGTTAAATCTAAGAACTGATAGCGAAAACTACTTTTCCTATTCACTTCAAACATTTCTAGATTTAAATCAAGTTGAATTTCATCTTCGTAAAAATGCGCAAATAGAGATAAAAAGTAAATATGAAGATCGCTGGCTTAAGATGCAAAAAAATATTTATGACATCACAATGACAAACAATGAACACTCTGATGAACTAATGCACATTGAAAAATTTGAGTTTGAGAAAAAAACAGTTTCACAAGATCACTTAAAAGAGTTAAACAATAAAACATTTAAGTTTGATGACTCGTTTATACATATACAAAATCTTTACAACATCGATGAAAAGTCAATGCTACTTTCTCTAACAATGGGAAATTTTGAACGTCCATCGCATGTTTTTATAACAATTGATGCTAGGGGTATAGAGTACTACTCAAATTCACCAATTCTCTCACGTACAAATCTTTTTTTGCACCAAAAATTAAAAGGTCTGCTTTATGAATAAGGTCATACATGCTAAAGGGTTGACCCTTACTTACAACGGCAAAGACAAAATAATAAACGATATAGGTTTTACCGTTCATAGTGCAGAATTTGTTTTTATTACAGGTGCTAGTGGTAGTGGAAAGTCTACACTTTTAAAATCTCTTTATGGCGAGCTTCACCCAGATGGTGGTGAGCTGATTGTTGGTGGTGTTGATATGCGTAATATTAGTGCTAACAAATTAAACTTTTTAAGACGTCATATTGGTATTGTATTTCAAGACTATAAACTAATAAAAGAGTGGACTATTGAGAAAAATGTCCAACTTCCTCTAATGATAGCTGGTTATGCAAAAGATGTATGTCAAGCACAAGTAGATAAACTATTAAACCATGTAAGACTTAACCATCAAATGGGCAAATACCCTATGGAGTTAAGTGGTGGAGAGCAACAACGTGTTGCAATGGCTAGAGCATTAGCACACAATCCTATTTTAATTTTAGCAGATGAGCCAACTGGTAACCTTGATGATTATTCAAGTAGACTTATATGGGATTTATTAGTTGGTGCTAAAGAGCAATTACAATCTACTGTAGTGGTAGTTACTCACCACATACCATCATCTATAAGTACAGACTACAAACACTTTCATATTGAGAATGGAACAATTTATGAAGTCACTTAAAAACCACATATCGTTAATCTTAGCACTATTTGCTATTCTTTTTGCTGTGCAGATATTTTTTGTCTCTGAACGTACAGTTAGCTCTTATGAGAAAAGTTTACACAATAGTTACTCAATTATTGTGCTTGCAAAAACACCTATTAATGAAAACAAATTTTTAAATAGACATAAGAGTATAAAAGATTTAGAACAAATCAGTGCAGAAAAGATGTTAAGCCAATTTAAAAATGAGTTAAGCGCTACAAATATTGGTCTTCTTAAGAGTTCTTTACCAAAATTTTACAGACTACATCTAACTCATTACCCTACCCCAAAAGAGATAAGTGCCTTAAGTTACCGCCTAGAAGCTCAAAAAAATATAGTTAGAGTCGAGAGTTTTAGCAAAACACACGATAGAATCCATAGAATGTTACTTTTACTAAGTCAAATTCATATATTTTTCGCACTATCTATTGTTGTAATTGCTGTGTTGTTGATTGTAAAAGAGATGAGCATTTGGCATTATGAACACCAAAACCGTATGAGTATTATGTCTTTATTTGGTGCACCTATGTGGTTAAGAAGCGCAGTTTTATATAAAATTGCATTAATAGATGCATTTTTTAGCACTCTATTTACTTCGATACTGTTTATTGTGCTTGGAGAAAATAAGCATTTAAATAACTATTTAAATGCAATTTTAGAGACAGACATTGACCTATTACTTCCACTAGATGCACTTAAACTACTATCTATTGCGGTAGTTACTTCACTCTTACTAGCTTCACTTGTAATATTTCGTCAAAAAGAGCGTGTGTGATTAAACTTCTTCTTGCTACTCTATTTTTTATATACGCTCAAGCAAATATCGAAATAAAAATAAAAAAGATAAACAACTCTCTTGAAAATTTTGACAAGCAGTATAGCTCTGTAAATACAGAACTATCTAGAACGGCAAAAGAGATTTTGAAGTATGAAAAATCTCTTTTACGTTTAAAAGATGAAATAAAAAACTTAGATTTAGAACTTTTAAATAAAGAAAAAAACTATAAAAAGTACAAAACATTATTAGAGACTCAAAGTGCAACTCAGATACAACTAAAAAAGAAGCAGTCACAACTTAAATATAAACTTGTATTCATGCTCTCAAAACATGTAACAATATCACAAATCGTAGATGACGAAGCAGCTATCGATGAAAAAAGTATTATGAGTGAAGAGATTATGAACGCTCTTTTAAAACTCACAAAAAAAGATGTAACAAAATTACAGCGCGAGTTCACTAAAACAGATAAAGAGGTTAAAAAATTACAAGGTAGCATTAGTAACCTATCAAATAAGATTCTAGTAATTGATTCAAAACGACAAAGTGTTGCTAAAAAAGCAAAGTCACAAGTATCACTTCTGTCAAAACTAGATAAGAAGAAAAAAGGGCATAAAAAAGCATTAGAAAGAGTCTTATCAAAACAGAGATCAATGAAACAGACACTAAGAGAGTTAAAGATTATAAAAGAGGATCAAATTAAAAAAGCAATTGCAGCAGAGAAAGAGGCAAAGCGCTTAAAAGAAAAAAAGAAAAAAAACAAATATAAAGATGCAACACTTTCAAAATCTGAACTTCCTAAAGTTCGTAAACAAAAAAGTAGTTTAAAAGCGGGAAAAACAATAAAATATGTTGGAAAAAAAACAATTGCTCCACTTAAAAGCTATAAGGTACTGAAAAAATATGGTAGTTATGTAGATCCAGTTTATAATATTAAAATATTTAACGAATCTGTTTCACTTAAACCAAAAAGTAAGGACGCGAAAGTTAGAAATGTACTAAATGGAAAAGTAATTCTTGCAAAATCAAATCCAATGCTAAATAATGTAATTATTATTGAACATGCGAATGAGATGCACACAATTTATGCGAACCTAGAGAAAATTGCTCCGACAATAAAAAAAGGAAAACGCGTTAAAAAAGGTGCTGTAATTGGACGAATCAATAAAGCACTAATGTTTGAAGTAACTAAGAAAAACTACCACATCAACCCACTACAGATGATTAGTAAAAGTTTATAACTTTTACGTAACCTGCTCATATGCATAACCATTTTCTAAAAGTACAGAGCTAATCTCGTTTTGATGCTCAATCCCCTTAGTCTCTAAGTGTATTGTCACGTGAGCATCTCCATACTCTAGTGTTGTTGATGTTCTATCATAACCTATGTGAACAATGTTTGCATGTGCTGATGCTAGGAGTTGACTAAGAGTTGTTAGACTTCCTGGTTTGTCTATCAAGGTTACAATTAACTTCATCTTTCTGCTAGATTTCATTAAACCTTTTTCAATTATCACAGAAAGCATTGTGACATCAATGTTTCCACCACTTAAGACTACACCTACTTTTTTAAATACATCAGATTCTATCTTACCATGCATTAGTGCTGCTACTCCAACCGCACCAGCACCCTCAACTACAAGTTTCTGTTTTTCAAGAAGTAGTAAAATTGCACTTGCAATCTCTTCATCATCAACAGTTATAACCTCATCAACAGAATCTACCATATGAGCAAGTGTTATATCTGAGGCATTACGAACAGCGATACCATCTGCAATTGTTTTTACATCAACAGGAGAGACTACCTCTTTAGCATCAAACGAGTTTTTAAGTGCAGGTGCACCAAGTGCACTAACACCAATAACTTTAATATCTGGCTTAATAGCTTTAAAAGCTTTTGCCATACCACTAATAAGCCCGCCACCACCAACGGGGATTACAACAGCATCTAAATCAGGAATATCATCTAACATCTCTAGGGCAATAGTTCCCTGCCCTGCTATAACTTCCATATCTTCAAATGGATGAACAAATACTAAATTACTCTCTTTTGCAATATTTATAGCATACTCATAAGCTTCATCATAATTAGCACCATGAAGTACAACCGTTGAACCATAAGACTTTACTCCACTAATTTTTGTAAGTGGAGTATTTTCTGGCATTACAATTATAGAAGAGATTCCAAAATGTCTAGCGCTATACGCAACACCTTGTGCATGGTTACCAGCACTAGCAGCTACAACACCTTTTTTTCGTTCATCTTCACTTAGCGTTGCTATCTTATTAAAAGCACCTCTTAATTTAAAAGCACCAGTCAATTGCAGGTTCTCTTTTTTTAGATAAACCTCAAATGTATTAGTCTCACTTAGTAAAACAGAGTATGAAAAAGGTGTCCAAACTGCAACATTTTTTATTCGTTCTCTTGCTTGTTCTATTTTTTCTAACATATATTAAGTAAGTTCTCTATGCTCAACCATTGCACAAAGGTTTTGGACAACTTTCATACCAGCATTTTCTGCGCGCGCAGCAGCTTCATTATTTACAAGACCAACCTGTCCCCAATAGACATCAATATCTCCACGCTCAATTGCAGCATCAGCAACAGCGTCCATCGCTGCTGGTTTACGAAAAATATCTATCATATCAATTTTTCCTGGAATCTCTTTTAATGAACGATAAACTTTTTCACCCAAAATTGTCTCCTCTTTTGGATAGACAGGAATTATTTTATAACCAGCTTGCTGTAAATATGCTGCTACTCTATAACTAGCTTTTGTCTCATCTGGTGATAATCCTAAAACTGCAATAGTTTTAACATTTGCAAAAATCTCTCTAATTTCATCTTTATTACTATTAACTGTTGGTAATTCGCATTCCATTACAATATCTCCTAAAATTTCAGTAAATGGATTATAACTTAATAGATACAAATTTTCGATAAATCATAAGTTTCACCATTGTGTTACAATACTTTTCATGAAAGAGAACAAAGCAACATTTGCAGCTGGATGTTTTTGGGGAACAGAGGCTATTTTTAGAGGCTCTCGTGGTATTATAGGTACTACCGTTGGTTATATGGGTGGTCACTATAAAAACCCAACATATGAAGATGTTTTAACTGACTCAACAGGTCATGCAGAAGTAGCACAAATTATTTATGATGAAGATATTATATCTTTTGAAACACTTCTAAGAATGTTATTTAAGAGTCATAATCCAACAATTTTACCTGGCATAAAGTACAAATATAGAAGTAGTATATTCTATTATAATGATGAACAAAAAGAGACAGCTGAAATTTTTTTGGATAAACTACAACAAGCTAAACGCTACACTAAAAGTATTTCAACATCAATAGTCCCATCATCAACCTATTACTTAGCAGAACCAAGACACCAGCATTATTATGAAAAACATAATCGTATCCCTAAAAGAATTCAAAAGTAGATACTAATTTTACAAATTATTTTCTCTAAGTGCATCTCTTGAAGCTCTATCAACTAGAGTAAAAATAGCGTCAATTTCATCTTTATCTTTTTCTAGCTTATGCCCTTTTACTTTTATTATGTCGCACTCTATAGTATCAACTATTTCATAAAACTCTTTATAGAGTTCATGATTATCAATTAATTTATTTTTTTTCGTCATATAACCATTTTTTTCAAACCTAATTCTTCTATTTAGTAGACCTACTGTATTTTGAGAATCAGTGTAAATTGTTACTCTCTTATTTAAAGTGCTAATCTCTTTAAGCGCCCAAAGGAGTGTTTGAAGTTCTAATTTTGTAGAAGAAGTTTGCGTGAACATACCTGTTTTAACACTACTTTCTAATTCATCTAAGGTTTGACTATCGTCATAAACAACCAAATAAGCACCGTACCCTACTTTTAATTTAGGATTGACACTACCATCTGTAAATAATCTTATACTATTAATCATTTAACAAATATCTAAAAAAATAGCCATACTAAAAGTACAAAACCAAATGCCAAATTAAACCAACTTATTCCATCTTCAAATAGTAATACTAAAGCTTCATAATAGTATGAGTTAAATGTTGATGCTGATAAAGTTAATGCTTCTCTAGCATAACTAGTAATCTCAACACTCCAAAAGTATGCAATAACTTCAGGAAGTATAAAAAAGACAACAACACCCAAAAAACCCCAAATATTCTTATTTGGTTTCATTGAGACTAATGACTTTTTAAAAGCAGGACTTTGAATAACTTTTTTAGTCTGTCTTTTAATTTTCTCTCTCATTACTAAAATTCATTTCCATCAATTGCAATCTCTTGAAAAGATACAATCTCACCATCACTTATAGTGCAATGAATTTCAATAGGACGACAACAGACTTCACAATCTTCTATATAGTTTATATTCTCTTGTGAAGAATCAAATAACATAGAGATTTGTTGCCAGCAGTATGGACAGGTGAAAAAATGTTCAATCATCTAAATAGTTAGCCTCTTATAAATTATTTTGGTATTATAACAGACTATGAACAGACCAATAACCTACAAACGCTCATTGAAAGCAAAAAATCTTTATATTAAAATAAAACCATTCAATGATGTCTTAGTAAGTATTCCATTTTTTATGAGTAAAGTAGAAGCTCAAAGTTTTGTAAACTCAAAAAGTAAATGGATTCAAAAAAAACTTTTAGGCATTGTAGAGATTGAATCTTCACATAATAGAAGTTTAGCTGGTTACAAAACACGCTTTTCTACAGTTATTTTCAAAACCACTTCTGCTTCACGTGCTAGTTTTAGACTAGTAAAAAATAAAATATCTATTTTTATACCAGAACATTTAGATGAAAATGAAGAGAGTGTTAGAAAATGTACTCATCGTGCCATTAATAAAGCTCTATTATTAGAAGCTGAGCAGATACTTCCACATAGAGTGAAAGAGTTAGCAAAAAAATATAATTTACTATATAAATCTTTAAATATTAAATATACAAAAACTAGATGGGGTTCATGTTCAGGTAAAAATGACATAATATTAAATCCGCATCTTTTACGGTTAAAAGATGAGTTAATTGATTACGTCATTTTACATGAGCTAGCTCATACAAAAGTGAAGAACCATAGTAAAAAATTTTGGCTAACACTACAAAAGCTATCAGCCAACTCTAGAGAAAATGACAAAGAATTAAAGAAATATAGTTTACAATACTTATAAAGGCGGACATTATGTTAGATAGCACAAAAATAATTTGCCATTGTAATAACGTCAATAAGGGCGATTTAATTGAACTTATACAGCGTCTAAAAATCACAACACTCCAAGAGCTACTAGAACAAGATGAGCTAGAAGTTGGAAATAAGTGTAAAGCCTGTAAAGCTGCTCAAGAGGATTCATCTCTAACTTCAGTTTTAAAAGAGGCAAATATTAAAATGCTAAAAGTTGATTTTTAGCCACCATACATGTTTACAAACAGATTAAAGTATATCTTCATTGGTATTGCATTTATCGCATTTATTCAACTTATTCTTAATGTCTATTTTTCATACAAGTTTGATAACAATCCAATCTCACCATCAATTAAGGAGATGATTTTAAAAAAAGAAAAAGAGTTACATAAACTCGCATACAAACATTACAATATAAAAAGAAAAATACCCGTAATAGTCACAGATGAAATTGAGAGTAAACTATTTGGATTAACCCTATTAGACAAGGACAACAACATTATAATATACCTAAATAAAAAACGTATGAAAGAGAATCTAGACTTCGAAATTAATGATGTACTGCCCCACGAATATGCACACGCAGTAATGTTTATACGAAAACTATATACAAAGTATGATGATGGTCACAGTAAAGAGTGGCAAAATACATGTCTAAATTTAGGTGGAGTTAAATGTGAGAGATTTGTTCACCATGATGACATTGTTTTCGATAAATTATTCTAACTATATAAACGCTTTCATTTAAACATTTTAGGAAACCAAAAATTTTCTGTTTTTCCACTAGCTTTTTTAATTCTATCCCATCTACTAACATTAAAATTTATACAATAAATCCCAGCTGTTGGAATATTTTCAACATGATCACCACTTAACATCTCTACTACATCGCTAAAAGATGGATTGTGTCCAAACATAAAAACATTATCATAGTCTTCGTCAATTGATTTTATGATATCAAATATCTGACTTGTTGATGTTTCATATAGGTTGTCATCATATTTTACTTTTTTTGAAAAACCTACCTCTTTAGCGATAATTTTAGCTGTTCTTTTTGCTCTACCAGCTGGTGAAGATATAATATAATCAGGTGTGATTTGTTTCTTTTTTAAAAGTTTTCCCATTAAAGGTGCGTCACTTTCACCTCTTTTATTAAGTGGGCGTTCAAAGTCACTTAAACTAGCATCTTTCCAACTAGACTTTGCATGTCTAATTAAATATAATTTTTTCACTCCATACTCCTTACATCTGTAAAAATTCCGCTTTCCATTTTAAGTAACTTAGAAAAAGTATCGTTTAAAATAGGAGCTATCTCATCTGGTGTAAACTTCTTGGACTCTTTTAGTCTCTTGATTGACTGGTAAATTTCATCATCAACATCATCTAAAATGTAATCTAACATTGGCGTTAAAATAAGCCCAGGAGCTAACGCGCTTATATGAGTATTTTTCATTTCACGAGAATATAGTTTTATGAGCATATTCAAAGTAGCTTTAGATAAAGAGTAACCGCCCCACCCAAAACTACCATTAACAGCTGCTCCTGAAGAGATTGCTACAATCTGTTTTACACTATGTGAATTTGAAATGTTATCTAAAATTACTTTATTACTCCAAACATTTAAATTCATTACCTTTTCTAAATCTTTAAGGTCTGTTTCAACTATAGGCTTTATTTCACCTAACATACCCGCATTTAGGACAATCAAGTCAATATTATCAATTGTCTCACAAAGCTTTTTTAGTGTTATAGGAATTGCATTAAAATCACTTAAATCACATGACTCAAATCTAAAATTATCAAAGTTTTTTAGATTTTGGCTATTGGTTCGACTAATTCCGAACACTCTATCGCCACGCTTCAAATAGAAGGAGGCTAATGCCTCACCAATTCCTGAACTTATACCTGTTATTAATATATTTTGCATCTAGTAATTATAGTACAATTACAGTAATTTGTTTCAGGAGAAAAGTTTGAGATTAAGTGTTGTTATTTTAGCCGCTGGAAAAGGCACAAGGATGAAGTCAACAAAAGCAAAGGTTTTACATGAAATTTGTGATGAACCTATGCTTTATTATAGTATTAAAGAATCTCTTGAAATTAGTAACGATGTTACAGTCATTACAGGGCATCAAAACGAGCAAGTCCAAGAATTCATTAACAATAAATTTTCAAACATAACAATAGTAGAGCAAGATCTTAAAAACTTTCCTGGAACTGGTGGAGCACTTAAAAACATCAATCCAAAATATGAAAAAGTTGTTGTCTTAAATGGTGATATGCCACTAGTAAGTGCGCAAACTATAAAATCTTTTGAAAAATCAGAAGCTACTATTGTTATGAGTATAATCGACATGAAGAATCCTGATGGTTATGGTCGTGTTATAACTGATGAACACGGTCATGTTCAAAAAATTGTTGAACAAAAAGATGCAAATGAACATGAGAAAACTGTTACTACTGTTAATGCTGGAGTATATAGCTTTAGAACATCTTTTTTAGTAGAAAATATTGCAAAACTTTCAAATGATAATGCACAAAAAGAGTACTACTTAACAGATTTAATAGGCATGGCAAAAGAGCGAAATCTATCAATTGATGCAATTACTGTAGAAAAAGATGAATTTATGGGTGTAAACTCAAAAAAAGATCTCTCAGAAGCCCAAGAGGTTATGTTAGAGCGTATAAGACAATCTTGGATGAAAAGTGGTGTTACTATGAATTTGGCACACACAATTTACATAGGAACACATGTAGAATTTGAAAATGAGTGTGAAGTTCAGAGTAATGTATGGATAAGTGGTAAAAGTAAAATCAGCTCAAGTCTTATTAAAAGTGGGACTGTTATTGAAGATGCGACTATAATAGAGAGTACAGTTGGACCAATGGCTAGGATTAGACCATTAAGCAAACTTAATGGATGTGGGATTGGTAACTTTACTGAGATAAAAAAGTCTAAATTAAATGGTGTGAAAGCTGGACATCTAAGCTACATAGGTGATGCTGAGATTGATGAGGGTACAAACATTGGTGCTGGAACAATTACCTGCAATTATGATGGTAAGAAAAAGTACAAAACTATAATTGGTAAAAATGTTTTCGTAGGTAGTGACACACAACTTGTAGCTCCTGTTACAATTGAAGATGATGTTATGATTGCTGCTGGTTCTACAATTACATCTGGGACAATAAAAAAAGGTTCTCTTGCAATTAGCAGAACACCTATGAGACAAGTTAGCGGATTCTTTTACAAATTTTTTGGAGTTAAAAATGATTCTAAGTGACTTGGGTCTATTAAATAGAAGACGAGTTTTAGTTGGAGTTAGTGGAAGTATCGCTATATATAAATCTTTAGACCTTGTTCGATTACTCATAAAAGCTGGCGCACAAGTTCGTGTTGTTATGAGTGAGAGTGCTAAAAAGTTTGTAACTCCTCTAACATTTGAAGCAGTCAGTGGATTTGCAGTACTTCATGCTGAGAGTGAAAATTGGCATAGTGAACTTAACCACATAGGACTTGCAAAATGGGCAGAGCTATTCATCATAGCTCCAGCTAGTGCTAACACATTAAACAAACTTGCAAATGCAATTGCTGATAATCTACTACTACAAACTGCACTTGCATATGAGGGTATACGTTTAGTTGCACCATCAGCAAACACAGCAATGCTTCACAACCCAATCACACAAGCTAGTCTAAAAATGTTAAAACTTTCAGACCACATTTTAATTGATACTCAAAATAAAATGTTAGCTTGTAACACGCAAGGCGATGGTGCGATGGCAGAGCCTCAAGAGATTGTTTTTCAAGCTGCGCGCATTCTTTTAAGTGACCCTTTTTGGCAAAATAGACGAGCTGTTGTAAGTGGTGGTGGAACTATTGAGAAAATTGATGAGGTAAGATACATATCAAACTTTTCAAGCGGTAAAATGGCATCAGCTCTTGCAACTGCACTATATCTACGTGGCGCAGATGTCTGTTTTGTAAGCTCACGCTACCAATATCCTCTTCCACAAGAAATGTGCACCTATGAAATAGAGAGTTCTAAAGAGATGTTTGATGTATTAAATGATTCACTAAAAACCGCTCGCATACCAATTAGAGCTAAACCCTCTTTGATGCATGAAGCACAACTAGAGCCAATTGTAAAAGAGCCATACCTTTTTATGAGTGCCGCAGTTAGTGACTACATTCCAACGCAATCAGATGGAAAACTAAAAAAAGATGATATTGGCCAAACAATGAATCTTGAACTAAAACAGAACATAGATATCCTCTCATCACTCAATAGACAAGGCGTAAAAACTATAGGTTTCAAAGCAGAGATGAATGAAGCTAATGCATTAGAAAATACACAAAGTATGTTAGAGAAAAAATCACTTGATGGTGTATGTTTAAATATTTTAAAAAATAGTAATAGTTTTGGAACAGATGAGAGTGAATTTAAATTTATAAGTTCAAAGGGTGTTGAAGAGATTGCAAAAGCACATAAGTTACACTTGGCTTTTGAGATATTGAAAAATGCCTCTAAATAGATGAACATATACACACAAAAAATTAAACCGTTCTATTGTAAAATTGCACTAGTAATTAGAGGATAAAACATTAATGAATATAGCAATTATTATGGATGGCAATGGTCGTTGGGCGGAACAACATGGAATGATGCGTATAAAGGGTCATGAACGTGGTGCTGAAGTTGTGCGTGACATTACTACTTGGTGTTCTAACGAGCCCTCTATAAAATCTTTAACACTGTATGCTTTTAGTACAGAAAACTGGAAACGTCCAAAACTTGAAGTTGAGTTTTTGATGAAACTACTTAAGCGTTATCTTAAAAATGAGCTTAGTGTTTACCTTGAAAATAATGTTCGTTTTCATGCCATTGGTGACATTACACGTTTTGATAAATCTTTACAAGCCTTAGTTTTAGATATGGAAACAAAAACTGCTCATTGCGATGGTCTAACTCAACATTTAGCACTAAACTATGGTTCACAAGATGAACTCACTAGAGCTATGAACTCTATAGAAGAGCGACCAATTACACCAGAGCTACTTCAAAACTCACTTGATATGAAAGAGAATATTGATCTTCTTATTCGCACTGGTGGAGATCACAGATTATCTAATTTTATGCTTTGGCAAGCAGCGTATGCTGAATTTTTCTTCATCTCTACACTTTGGCCAAACTTTTCACCTTTTGAATTAGAAGATATTATTGAAAAATTTAAAAATATAGATAGACGATTTGGTGGACTAAATTGATCTGGATTTTTATTGCACTTTTTGGTCTTGTGATTGGTTCATTTATTAATGTGCTAATTGCTAGGATTCCAAAGGGTGAGAGTGTAATTTTCCCAGAATCTCACTGTCCAAAATGCGATACTAAACTAAAACCTTGGCACAATATTCCACTTCTATCATATCTATTTCTAGGTAGAAAGTGTGCGTATTGTAAAACTCCTATTTCTATTCAATACCCACTTGTTGAATTCTCAAGTGCAGTAATTTTTGTAACAATATTTGCAAAAGTTGGTATGAATATTGACGCACTTTTACTTTCACTTGTATTTGTAATACTTCTTGCACTATCTATTATAGATTTGTATTATAAAGCTGTCCCAGACAGCCTAAATCTCTCAGCTCTTACTTTAGCTATTTTTAGTGGTTCAATTTTAGAGAGTTTTGAGTACGCACTTTTGTTTGCAGGAGCATTTAGCCTACTTCGTTTTTATATCTCATTTATAATTGGCAAAGAGGCAATGGGTGAAGGTGATATTATGATAGCCGCTACAATTGGCGCAATTCTTGGTTTTAAACTTTCACTAGTTACAATTTTTCTATCTGCTCTACTCTCTTTACCAGTCTCTATTTTAATGCGTTCAAAAACAAAAGAGATTCCATACATACCATTTCTATCTTTAGCACTATTAATTGTCTATCTATTTGATGAATACTTTAATAATATATTAGAGAATCTATATGGATAATGTTCGTCAATATATTAATAAACATTTTTCTTTAGTATTTTTCTCTGTATTTATACCTCTATTTTTTATAGCATCTATAATATTTTTAGTAAAAATCGCCGCTGTTACCGCTCTTGTACAACTTAGTGTCTATGATATGTGGCAAATGTATCTATTCATTTTGCCTGAGTTACTGTTTTATACACTTCCAATAGCATACTTTATAGGTACTACAATGACATTTGCAAAACTGTCTTTTGACTATGAGATGGTAGTACTTTTTGCTCTTGGAGTTGCACCATCACGCATTATTAAGATTATGTTAAGTGGTGCTTTAATTCTTTCACTGCTACTTTTATATATATCTTTAATATTGGTTCCACATACAACACAGATGTATAAAAACTTTTTGAAGGTTAAAAAAAGCCAAGCAAACTTCAATATTAAACCATCAGAATTTGGACAAAAATTTGGTGATTGGCACATATACATAGGCGCACAAGATGAAGATAATAAAAAATATTCAGACATTGCACTTTTTAATCAAAATAGAAATTCAGAGAATCTAATTTTAGCATCACATGCACAAATTGTTAATAATGATGGTATTTTACAATTTCAACTATATGATGGACGTGTACACCTATATAAGGATAGAGAGTTCTCAGTTGTAAACTTTGATACAATGAATATTAATGATACTACAACAATGAATGCAAAACCATATGTCTCACCGATTAACTACTGGTTACAAAACGATTCAAGGAGACCAACAAAATTTTCTACGAATGTATTAATATCTCTTTTCCCACCACTAAGTATCTTAATAGTTTTAAGCATAGGAATTATTCATACAAGAAACAATAAAAATCCAACCTATCTTTATATGTTTATAGCTGTAGCACTTTTTTACGCCCTAAGCTTTACCTTGGCAAAAGAGTTTGGGACAACAAGCATTGCAATTGTAATTGGAATTTGGCTTCTTGGTTCAACACTGATTTACAGAAAAAAAATAGTTCCTATTTACTAAATGCGTGTAAAAATAACACTTAGCTATAACGGTGCGGCTTTTTTTGGTTTTCAATCTCAAACTAGTACCTCACGTACTGTTAGTGGTGCGTTGAAAAAAGCTTTTTTAAGTGTTGGTATAAAAGAAAACTTTTATGGAAGCGGTCGTACTGACAGTGGTGTTCATGCGAGTGCACAGGTAATTCATATAGATCTTCCACAATTTTGGAGTGATTTCATAAAGTTAAAAAAACATCTAAACAAAAGTCTTACGCCAAATATTTATGTTAAACATATTCAAGTAGTTAGTGAAGATTTTCATGCACGCTTTAGTGCAAAATCAAGAGTATATCGTTACGTTATCTCTACATCTCAAAGAAATCCATTTTCTGAGCAGTTTATAACATTTAGCGAACAGTTTGACTATACACTTATGCAAGAGGCACTAAAAAAATTCGAGGGTACCCACGATTTTGGATGGTTTAAAAAAAATGGTTCAATAACCTCTAGTAACGTAAGAACTATTAATAAAGCTTTTATATACAAATATAAAGAGTACTATATTGTACACTTTTCAGCAGATGGATATTTACGCTCTCAAATTAGAATGATTATATATATTGTTCTTGAAATTGCAAAAAATAGGCTTCCTATTACATCTATAGCTGAACAACTTGGACATATTAAACGCCATTCTACTAATCTAGCACCACCAAATGGGCTCTATCTAGCAAAAATAAAATATTGACTCACTTTAGTTGAGTTATATAGACTAAAGATAGTTGATAAAACTTGCAATTATTAAATTAATAAGTTATACTTTCACAAATTTTTCTAAAGGCAACAAACAATGGCAAAACATCAATTTCAAACAGAGATTAATCAGCTTTTACAACTGATGATACACTCACTTTACTCTAATAAGGAAATTTTCTTAAGAGAATTGGTATCAAATGCTTCTGATGCACTTGATAAACTGACATTTTTAACACTTACTGATGAGAACCTTAAAAATATAGACTTTATACCTCGTATAGACCTAACTGTAAATAAAGAGGCAAAGACTATTGCAATTAGTGACAGTGGTATTGGTATGAATGAAGCGGATTTAATTGAACACTTAGGAACAATCGCAAAAAGTGGTACAAAATCATTTTTAGAAAATATGAGTGGGGATGCTAAAAAAGATTCAAACCTAATTGGACAATTTGGTGTTGGATTCTATGCATCTTTTATGGTGGCACGAGAAGTTGAAGTAATTTCAAAAAAAGCTGGTGAAGAAAAAGCTTATAAATGGGTAAGTAAAGGTGATGGTGAATTTGATTTAAGTGAAGCTGAACGTGATGGCTTTGGTACAACAATCATTTTACACCTAAAAGATGAAGAGAGTGAATTTTCTGAAGAAAATAGAATAGAAACTATTGTAAAAAAATATTCTGACCATATTCCTTTTGGAATTTACCTTAACAAAACTTCTACAACTTATGCTACTGAAGATGAGAAAAAAGAGGGGAAAGAGGACATAACTGAAGAAAAAATTGAACAAATCAATAAAGCTTCAGCTCTTTGGACTGTTCCAAAAAGTAAAATTAGTGATGATGAGTACAAAGATTTCTATAAAACTATTTCACATGATAGCGATGAGCCAATTTCATGGATGCATACGAAAGCTGAGGGTGTTCAAGAGTACACAACACTTTTTTATATTCCATCAAAAGCGCCAATGGATCTTTTCCGTGTAGATTACCAACCAGGTGTAAAACTATACATTAATCGCGTATTTATTACAGATGATGAAAAAGAGCTACTTCCTACATATATGCGTTTTGTAAAAGGAATTATAGATTCATCTGATTTACCACTAAATGTGAGTCGTGAAATTCTTCAAGACAATGCAATTTTAGCTCGTATAAAAAGTGCATCTGTTAAAAAAGTTCTTGCAGAACTATCTAAAATGGCAAAGAATGATAGTGAGAAATATGACAAATTCTACAAAGAGTTTGGAAAAGTTCTTAAAGAGGGCCTTTATAGTGACTTTGAAAATAAAGAAAAGATTCTTGACCTATTAAGATTTAAGTCGATTAATAGTGCAGAGCAGACTACACTTGCTGACTACAAAGAGAAGATGGGTGAAGATCAAAAAGAGATTTACTACATCATTGGTGAAAATGAGCAGATGCTACGTAACTCACCTCTTTTAGAGCGTTTTAAAGCTAAAAACCTTGATGTACTTGTATTAAGCGAAGATATTGACGCAATAGTATTTCCTATGGTAAATGAGTACAAAGAGCTTAAGTTTACTTCAGTTCAAGAAGCAAAACTTGATGGTGATGATGCAAAAGCTAGCGAAGATGATGAATCAAAGTTTAAAGATTTACTAGATCAAATGAAAAATGTTGTAGGTGATGGCGTTAAAGAGGTTAAACTAAGTGCAAGACTTTCTGATTCTCCTGTTGTATTAGTAGACGATAAAGATAATCCAAACTATGCAATGAAACAGATGATGGCACAAATGGGCAACATGGATATGCCAGAGATTCCACCAATTATGGAAGTAAACCCAAATCATGATTTACTTAAAAAACTACAAGATAGTAATAATGCAAATATGATTGAAGATGTTACAAAAATACTATTCAATCAAGCAAAAATGTTTAATGGTGAAAAAGTAGATGATTCAGCTGACTTTATTAATCGTCTAAATAGAGTTATGACAAAAGCATTATAAGAATGGATACAAAAATAAGCTCTCTAGAAAGTCTAGAGAGTATTCTTGCTGATAAAATAGCAGTTATTATATACTTTACATCACCAGCATGTAATGTATGTAAAGTTCTAAGACCAAAGCTTATGGAAATCACTGCTAAAACTTATCCTGATATAGGAAGATATTATGTTGATATATCAGAGACTCCAGAAATTGCAGCTCAATATAGTGTATTTGCAGCACCGACTATAATCGTACTGTTTGATGGAAAAGAGTTTGCTAGAAAGTCTCGTTCAATGAGTCCTGAATTACTTATGAAAGAGATTGAACGTCCATATTCAATTCTAACACAATAAATTTGGCATAAAAAAACCCTACCCGCTTTCACGGATAGGGTTTAGTTTGCAAACTCTTAAACTGAATTATTCAGTTATTTTTTTGTAAACACCTTTAGCTGCACCAGCCATAACCACCATTGGAGTAGCACTCATTGTTACACCAGCTGAAGTCATTTCACCCATGTAACCAGCAAGGTCAACAATAAGGTCATTTATTTTACCTTCACCACCAAAACCATCTACAATGTCTTTAGCGCGGATTGAACCCTTCGCACGTGCTACATCTAGTTGATCTTCTAAAGAATTCAACGCTGAAATAATTGTTGCTGTAGTAGCGTCAAATTGCACTTCTTGGATGTTTTTATCATCACCTTTTTTAACTAAAGCTTCTTCATAAGCTTTTTTAGCTGCATCTGCTTTACTCTTTAAAGAATCTACCGAAGTCGTTGCTGTTTTTGTTTCTGCCATATTTGTTTCCTTGTAAAATAGTTTATTTCATCCTAAGTTATTCGTCTGGATGTACACAATTATAAGACAGAAAGAATAAAACATGGCTTAATGTGTTAAAATATCTTATTAATTAATTAGGAATGTATAAAATGACAATTTTTCAACTATTGCTACTAGTAGTCTCATTGATATTTGCATATAAGTTTTTTGGGCAAGTTCTAAATGTTTCTCAAAAAACTGCTGAAGAGAGTGATGATGAAATTATGAAGCGTCAACAAAAAAGCCACTTACAAATGCTTAAAAATAGGTTTAATGATTTAATCCAACGTGCTGATGACTCAGCAAAAGAAAAAGATTTTGAAAATGCAAAAAAAGCACTTTTAGAAGCAGTAAAAATACGACCAAAGAATGAAGAAGTTTTAATGAAATTAGCTTCAATCTTTCTAATGACAAGAGAGTATGAAGAGGCTAAACAATACTTTGAAAAAGTTATTAATATTGATAACAATAATAGTCATGCACATAGTGGGCTAGCAAGTACATTAGCACATCTTGAACAGTATGAAGATTCTATAGAGCAATACAAAAAAGCTTTAACAATAGATTCAAATAACGAGATAACATATTATAACTATGCAAATCTATTACAAAAAATTGAAAAGTTTAAAGAGGCTAGACACCATTACAGCATTGCGCTTAACATTAATCCAGACTTCAATGAAGCTAAATTAGAGTATGAAAAATTAACAGATAAAGAGTAATTAGTAGATTAAGCTGTTAACGCAGCTGTTTCTAAGCCCTTCATCAAATCTATTATAAGTCTTATTACACCATCACTCTTAGTCTTATCAATAAAACCATCGGCACCTAAAGTTTCAGCTTCACGTTTATTGTTATCACCAGTCATAGAGCTATTTACAACAATAGGAATTGAAGAAGTAATTGGATTAGTCTTTAGAAGTCTAGTAACCGTAAAACCAGACATTTCAGGCATTTCAATATCTGTAATAATCGCTGGTATTTTATCTTTATCTTCATCGCTTAAAGCATCAATATATTCAATCAATAACTTTCCATTATTGAAAATTTTACATGACATATTAGCGCGTTTGAAAATATCTGATAGATGACGCTGTGCTGTTTTACTATCTTCAGCAATTAATGTCGTGCCGTTTAAAAGCTTTTTAGGAACTGTAACATTTCTTAAGTCTGTAATCTGCTTATCAACATGAACCATTGCAGATGGAACAACTTCTGCCAATAATCTTTCAAAATCCAAGATTAAACATAAACTTCCATCATCAAGACGAGTATCATTCATTACCATATTATCTCTACCCATAGCATAAGCATCAGGTGCATGCATCTGGTTCCAGTTTCTTTTTATTACTCTATAAGCATTCAACATTCTAAGGCCTATAATTATCCCATTAAAATCACATATTAATATGTTAGAACGGTCACGCTTTTCACCAACAAGAGGTCTATCAACCCAAGATGGTAAATCTATAATTGGTACTTGCAATCCACGTAGAACAATTGTTCCCTCTAGAAGTGGGTGAGCCGAAGGAATCTCTGTTAGGTAATGACGTTTTGCTTCTACTACTTCACGAGTTTTAAAAACATTTATAGCGTAATATGGACTATCATCTGTATTATCAATTTGAAATACTAATAGTTGAACCTCATTATTTTTGGCAAGGCTTGTAACTGCATCGACATTTTCTAACATAGACATATGCAAATTCCTAAGTTGAGTTAAGACATTTTAGCATAAATTTTTTATATATTTGTTTAATTAATTTGAGTGAGTATTTTAAACGGTATAGCGTAAGCCGGGTTCTGGTTTGATAGTTATTCATCTACACTCAAAGTTACCTATGAGTTGAAGCGAAGAGACGTTAAGTAGAACAAATACCAACTCTTCTTGCTGCAGGTTGGGTTTACAAAGCTGCTAAGATTGCTCAAAGCACTGGTAGGCTTTTACCCTACCGTTTCACCCTTACCCCAATATAAATATCGTGGCGGTCTATTTTCTGTTGCACTATCCCTCATCTTACGATGGCCATCCGTTAGATGGAACCCTGTTCTACGGCAGCCCGGACTTTTCCTCTTAGTATATTACCAAGCAACCATCTGCTATACCGAAGTGCAATTGTATATTAATTTTTCTAAAAACTATATTTAAAAAAGTCTATTTAATAAAATAGTAAAAGGATTTACAGAATTTGTAGGCTTTGATTTACGTCCGTACCAAACTCCAAACAGAATCATAAGTAAATAAGAGATGTATTCGTGTTCTGGAAAAAAATGTGTAAATAAATATGTAAGTCCTATAGCACCAGCAAATAAAACGCTTACATCTACAAAAAACATAAATATTTTAATAATTTTATTTATCATCTAATAAATCGCTAATTGCTTTTTCACGCTTAGCACCTTTTAAATAACGTAACATTATTAAAGATGATTGAATGCGCTTTAAATCTAATGATGTATCAAATAAGCGACGTGCCATAAAACCAAGTAGAGTTAAAGTAAAAGGAAGAAGGAGTGTTGCAAGGCTTAAATCCATAATTAAATCTTTTATTGTATTACGACATTGTATATAAATATGAATAAAAACTAACTCAATAAATACTATTCAATAAATTTTTTATTATCTGTATCTTTCATTATTTGATCTGAAATAGTTTGCAATGAGCTAGCTATAGCATTAGTATCATTAGCCGTTTGAGCATTTTGAGATGCCATTTCATCTAACATAGCTATAGTATCACTAACTTGTGAAATTTGATCTAAATTATTTGCAGTTGCATTGTCAATATCTGTAACACTTTGAACCATTGTATTTATACTAATATTTATTTCATCTAGGCTTTTTTGTGTCTTTTCTGCTAACTTTCGTACTTCATCTGCTACAACAGCAAACCCACGCCCATGCTCACCAGCACGAGCTGCTTCAATAGCTGCGTTTAATGCGAGCAAGTTTGTCTGTTCTGCTATCTCTTTAATAGCATTAATAACCTGTCGCATCTGCTCTGTATGTTCTACAACTTCTGCAACTTTAGTTGTGTTATTCTGAATGCCATTATTTAAATCTTCTATTACAAGTGATAATTCATGAAGTTTAGAAGTCTGTTTTTGAGCTGCACTACTAATTGTTTGAACTGATTCATTTAAAACAATAGAATCACTATTTAGCTCATTTGCTTCATGGCTACTTTGCTGTAACATTTTTGACACATCATGTCCAAGACTATTAACCATTATCTCTATCTTACCATCTGCATTTTCTATTTGTGCTGTAAAGTTCATTTGTGTATAATTGTCTAAAACAGCAACGATACTATTAATATCACTACCAATACTAGCTTGAAAGTTATTGAGCATATCATTTAATAAAGACTTCAATTCATTTAATGATGAATCATGAGAACTTGCTGTAACTTCAACATTAAGATTACCCTGTTTTATCTCTGCTAATACTTGTTTAGTATTTTCAATAAGCTCTTGTTTCTCTTTAAAATTTTGCTCAACATTCTCAATACTTTCATTGATTTTACGTTCCATTGCAGCAAACTCATTATTAGACCTATTATCTGTCATAGCAGGTTTATTTGCATACCCAGTAAGGTATGAGAAAAAAGATTTAAGTAATGTAGCAATTTTCTCTTGCATACGTAAAATTGCAACAAGTACCAAAAAGAAAACAGTTGCACTTGATAAATAGATAAAGAGAAGAATAATAGATGTTATTTTCATACCATTTGTTGCACTAATTGTATTGTCTAATACATTTTGCAAAGACTCTTCTTTAGATTTTAAAAATAATTTTGAAAGATTAAAAATTTTGTCAGCTTTTTTATTAAGATTCTCCATTGTAGTCTCTGCTTGTAAAATTAAATCTTCTATATCGATTTTATTTTCTGCCATGATAATACCAATATCTGAAAGTGCTACAAATTCCTCTTTTAATGCTTTCAAAAGTTCTCTATTCTCAGATTCACCTTTTATTTTTCTATCTAAATATCCTATAAAATCATCACTCAAACGTTTTGCCCTAGTTAATCTAACATCAGAACTTGTAGCCATAGCCTCAGTTAAGGCATCTTGAACCTCTTGTATAGAAGTTTCTATATCAATTTGTATAATTTCACCAATAAGACCTATGAGTGCTTCAACTTTTTTATTTACCAATGTCCTTGAAGATTCAAAGGCTTGAATAGCCTCACCACCTGCACTACGTTTCTCTTCCCGTATAATACCAATATCAGTTAACTTAGAAAGTATTTCATAATATCCGACAAATTCATTTTCTAATCCGTTTAAGAATTTTTTATCACTATCTTTTGATATAATCTTAGTAAAAAGTTCTATCTGACCAGTATAATCTTTCTTTGATTCTTTTAACTTTTCTTTATTTTCAGAATTTCCTGTGGCTAAAGAGTTAGAAGCTAATTCATGCATCTGTTTAATTAAAAAATTAATTCTATTTACGTAGTTTGTTGTTGCAATCTCATTTTCGAGTGTTTTAGTATTACTTTGAACTTTTGAAGCACTAGTTAATACTACAATGATAACAATAACAGCAACTACCGCTGCAATAATACTTAAAACTGAAGCAAGTCTTTTAATAGAAATATTTAATTGCATTTAATACCTTAATATTTAATTTTGCAATAATATCATTATAATATTATATTAAAGTTAATTTATACTAAAAAAAATAAAATATGTATTAATATATATAAAACTTCTATTAATTCACAACTATATCTTGATTTATTTAAATTTTTATTAAGAAAAAGGGAGAGAGTGTGGAAAACGCAGAAGAAGCGAGGCTTATGCCTCCAATGCTTCTTTTGCGTATTTTTCACCAAGTTCATATGCAACTTTATTTACATCGTGAACTTTTGCAGGTACTTTTGAAAGCATTGTATCAATCAAAGTAGTTTTATCAATTGCATTCATCATTGTATTTGCAATTGCTAATGCAACAACAGATTGTGTAATTACATTACCAACCTCTTCTTTAGCAATAGTAATAATTGGAATCTCATGAATAGTCCATTTTTTTCTATCTTCATCAGTTGGTTTGACAAGGTTAGGATCCACAACAATTGTTCCACCCTCTTGAACACCATCTTTAAATGAGTTATAACTTACTTGCGCAACTGATAACATGAAACCAATTTCACCATCATTTGCGTATGGGTAATAGATTTCTTTGTCATCTAACTGAATATCAACAACAGTTGGTCCACCACGTACTTGTGATGTATATGTTGCAGTTTTTAGCCCATGTCCACCAGACTTAATTTTTGCAGCAGCAAAAATCTCACCGGCAAGAAGAACACCTTGTCCCCCAACACCTGTAAATCTCATTAACGTTTTACTCATAGTGCCCCCTTATATTTTTTTAGCAAAGTCATCTTGAGTGATTTTCTTACGCTCACCTTGATGTACTTTTTGAACTTCTGCATACATATCACAATACTCATCAGCTTCTGTATCTTGCTTTAAGATACCAGTTGGAAATAAGTTTAACTGCTCTTCAGGAGTCATAACCTCATATTTTTTCAAAGGAACTGTAATGCTATCAATCCATTCTAAGTTTTCCATTGCAGAAACCATTTTATTTTTCCGACCAAGGTTAATGTGACAGTTAGATAAAACTTCTGCCATTGAGAAACCTTTATGCTCCATCGCTTTAACAAGCATTTTCTCTAATTTCTTAGGATCTAGCATTGATTCACGAGCAACAAAAGATGCACCTGAAGCAATTGCTAAATCACAAGTATCAAAAGTTGGATCAATATTACCAGCTTTTTGAGACACTGTCCACATACCAGTTGGAGTAGTTGGACTTGTTTGTGAATTTGTCAAACCATAAATGAAGTTATTGATAATAATTAATGTCATATCAATATTTCTTCTACAACCGTGAATTGTATGGTTACCACCAATAGCAAGTGCATCACCATCACCAGCAACACAAATAACGTGTTTATCAGGGTTTGCAAGTTTAATACCAGTAGCATAAGCAACTGTACGTCCATGAGTAGTATGAACAGTGTTGAAATCAACATAAGAAGAGAATCTTCCTGAACATCCAATTCCTGAAACAACAACTACGTCATCTTGTTTCAATCCTAATTTCTCAACAGCTCTAACAAAAGCTTTAAGAATTACACCATCACCACAACCCCAACACCATAGTGTTGGCATCTTTTCTAGTCTTAAATATTTTTCATAATTAAATGCCATCTTATAACTCCTTTACTTTATTTACAATCTCATAAGGAGATATTGGTCTACCATTAACTTTAAATAGACCTTCGATGTCAAGACGTGCAGCTGCACGTTGAATCTCACTATGGTATTGACCAATGTTAAGTTCTACAACCAAAACTTTTTCAATTTTATCTGTGTACTCTTTAATTTTAGTTGCAGGTGAAGGCCATAAAGTAATTGGTCTAAATAGACCAGCTTTAATACCAGCATCCCTTAAGTGACGAATTGATTCTTTAGCAGCAAGTGATACTGAACCATAAGCTACAATCATAATCTCTGCATCATCCATCATAAATTCTTCATAAGATTCAACTTCATCTTCATGCATAGCAACTTTATCTTCTAAACGTTGAATAAGTTTACGACACGTTTCTATTTCCTCAGTTGGGAAACCATTTTTATCATGATGAAGACCAGTAAAGTGGTATCTGTAACCTTCAAACATTGGGTTTAATGTTGCAGGTTCAGTTGGACCACACTCGTATGGGAAATACTCTTCAGCTGGACCATCAAATGTTTTTCTTGGAACAATACCAGCTTTTACATCTTCTTCAGTTGGTAAATTAGCTTTACCATGCATGTGACCAATAGTTTCATCTAATAAAACAATAACTGGTTGCATAAATCTATCTGCAAGATTAAATGCTCTTACAGTCTCAGTATAACACTCAGCTAAACTTCCAGCTGCTAAAGTGATAGATTTATAATCACCATGAGATGGATTCTTAGCTTGAAGAACATCACCTTGAGATACACGAGTTGGAAGACCAGTTGATGGACCACCACGCATAACGTTTACAAGGACTAAAGGAACCTCTGCCATTTGAGCAAGACCTAAATTTTCAGCTTTAAGTGATACACCTGGACCTGAAGTTGCAGTTAATGCACGTTGTCCTGACATTGCAGCACCTATAGTTGCACAGATACCAGCAATTTCATCTTCCATTTGAATAGTAACACCACCACGTGCTGGCATAAGATCAGACATCTCGTGCATTACTTCACTTGATGGTGTAATTGGATAACCACCAAAAAACATACATCCCGCATCAGCTGCTGCCATTGCTGCTAGTTGATTACCAGTAGATATAACTTCTCTTGTTGCCATTATCTAGCTCCTTGTTCTAATGAATAATAATTATTTGCTTTAATAGTTTCTTGACGAGCTTTTGCATCATCTGTAAGTTTTGCAAAACTAAAACCTGCGGCCTTATACTCTTGTTTATCAGCTACAAAAATAGCAAAATCAGGACATGAAAGTTCACATTCATTACATCCAATACATGATTCTGGATGTTCAATTGCAATCATAGCTCCAAGTGTTGAAGAGACTTCATATCTCATTGCTAATACACCTGACGGACACACTGAAACACAAATATCACATGCTTTACAGTTATCTGTGTTTACCCATACTGGCTGATTGCCTGGGTTTTCCGTTTTAAAAGTTCCCATTTATTCTCCTTAAAAGTTTAATTAATTATTGAGTTAATTTCCCAATACTACATGAAACGAAACTTCTCGTCTGAAGCCCCATTCCATCGGTAAATCCTATTTTTTCATCGTTAAGAGGATAGCCAAGCTTTCTTAAAACTTTTCTAAATTCTTCTTGCTTTTTATCATCTTCAATAACAGCTGTAACTTTTCTAGGCGTACATGATAAATCAACGCTAACCTCTAAAAATCCAGCTTTATTTAAAACTTTTTCAATTGTATTAGCACATCCACTACAACGGATATTTGCAACCTAAAAACTTTTTAACACTATTTTTTAGCCATTGCCTTAGTTACAGCTTGACCAATTTCAGCTGGACTTACAACGACTGTAGCACCAGCATCTTCTAGAGCAGCCATTTTTTCAGTTGCAGTTCCTGCACTTCCTGAAATAATTGCACCAGCGTGCCCCATACGTTTACCTTTTGGTGCAGTCTGTCCTGCGATGAAAGCAACAACAGGTTTTGTAATATGTTCTTTAATGTAAGCAGCTGCTTGAATCTCAAGATCACCACCAATTTCACCAATCATCACAATACACTCAGTTTCAGGATCAGCTTCAAACATTGGCAGTAGTTGCTTGTATGAAAGTCCAATAATAGGGTCACCTCCAATACCAACAGCAGTAGAAATTCCAAATCCCTCTTTAACTACTTGGTTTGCACCCTCGTAAGTTAAAGTACCAGATTTTGAAATTAATCCAACATTACCTTTTTTGAAAATCATACCAGGCATAATTCCGATTTTACACTCTTCAGCAGTAATAATACCAGGACAATTTGGTCCAATTGTTTTCATAGAGTGTTTAATAGCATAAGCTTTAGCAGCTTGCATATCTCTAACTGGAGCACCTTCAGTGATAATTACAGCAAGCTCAATTCCTGCATCAGCAGCTTCCATTACAGCGTCAGCCACAAAAGCTGGTGGAACAAAAATCATAGAAACAGTTGCACCTGTTGTATTAACAGCATCTTTTACTGTATTAAATACAGGTTGACCTAAATGAGTTTGCCCACCCTTGTTTGGTGTAACACCACCAACAATCTTTGTACCATATGCTAAGCATTGTTCAGCATGAAAAGAACCCTCTTTACCAGTAAAACCTTGAACGATAACTTTTGTATCTTTATTTACTAAAATCGACATCTACTAGTTTCCTTTCGCGGCTTCAACAGCTTTTGCTGCACCGTCACCTAAGTCATCGCCAACAATTAAGTTTGCAATGTTCGCATTTTTTAGAATTTCTGAAGCTTCAGGAGCATTTGTTCCATCAAGACGAACAATAACTGGAACATTAACATCAGTAATTTTTGTAGCTTCTATAATACCATTAGCAATACGATCACAACGTACAATCCCACCAAATATATTTACAAAAATTGCTTTAACTTTAGGGTTTTTAAGGATAATCTCAAAACCTTTTGCAACAGTCTCAGCATTTGCTGAACCACCAACATCTAGAAAGTTTGCAGGTGTTCCACCCATGTAATTAATTGTATCCATAGTACCCATGGCAAGACCTGCACCATTTACCATACAACCAATTTCACCATCAAGTGCAATATATGAAAGACCATATTGTGCAGCCTCACGCTCATCTGCATCTTCTTCTGAAATATCTCTCATAGCTTCAATATCTTTATGGCGACCAAGAGCTGAATCATCAAATCCCATCTTGCCATCAAGTGCCATGAAGTCACCATCTTCAGTTTTAATTAAAGGATTAATTTCAATCATCTCTGCATCATTTTCCATATACAAAGTATAAAGTGCAGCTGCAAGTTTAATAAACTTACCTTGTTGAGCTTTGTCAGTGATTCCAAGACCAAATACTAATTCACGTCCGTGGAAACCTTTAAAACCAACAGCAGGGTCAACCGCAACTGTAATTATTTTCTCAGGAGTTTTTTCAGCAACCGTTTCAATGTCCATACCACCCTCAGTAGAAGCGATAATAACTGGCATCTCTTTAGCACGGTCAAGTACAACAGAAAGGTAAAGCTCATCAACAATAGCTGCACCCTCTTCGATATAAACTTTTTGAACAAGTTTACCCTCAGGTCCAGTTTGATGCGTTACAAGTGTCATACCAAGAATTTCTTGAGATAACGATTTCACTTCTTCAATTGATTTAGCAAGTTTAACACCACCACCAAGACCACGTCCACCTGCGTGTATTTGAGCTTTAACAACCCAAATTTTTCCACCTAGTTCATGTGCATTTGCTACTGCTTCATCTGGAGTATTAGCAACGCTACCTCTTGGTGTAGCTACACCATATTTTCTAAAAATTTGTTTCGCCTGATATTCATGTATGTTCATTTTACCTCCTTAATTTATTAAATTAAAAGACTAAGCTTTTGGCGAAGTCATCTCTTCTGGTTTAACGTATTTATCAAAATCCTCTTCACTCATAAGACCAAGCTTTGCAGCAGTAGCTTTTAGTGTAGAGTTTTCAGCATGTGCTGTTTTTGCAATTTTTGCTGCATTTTCATACCCAATATATGGATTAAGTGCAGTAACTAGCATTAATGAGTTATGTAAATTATGATCTAGCTTATCAATCTCTGGTTCAATTCCAACTGCACAGTTATCATTAAAACTAATCATAGTGTCACTTAGTAATTTAATAGATTGTAATAAGTTATAAACAATAACTGGTTTAAATACGTTAAGCTCAAAATTACCCTGACTAGCACCAATTCCAACCGCAACATCATTACCCATAACTTGAACAGCAACCATAGTCATAGCTTCTGCTTGAGTTGGGTTAACTTTACCTGGCATAATAGAACTTCCAGGCTCATTAGCAGGAAGTGATAGCTCACCAATACCACAACGTGGTCCTGAACCTAACCATCTAATATCGTTAGCAATCTTCATTAAATTCGCTGCAAGACCTTTAAGTGTACCACTCAGTGTAACTTCCGCGTCATGTCCAGTTAATGCGTGAAATTTATTTGGTTGAGATTTAAAACCGTAATTTCTATTCATTTTTGCGTTTAGTACAGCTGAAACTTTTTCTGAAAACTGAGGATGAGAGTTAATCCCAGTTCCTACAGCTGTTCCACCAATTGCAAGCTCTTTAACGTACTCTAAACTCATCTCTATTTGAGATTTAGATGTATCAAGCATTGCAACATAACCACTAAATTCTTGACCTAGTGTTAATGGCGTAGCATCTTGAAGGTGAGTACGTCCAATTTTTACAATTGTTTCAAACTCAGCACTTTTACTAGCTAGAGTATTTCTAAGTACATCAATTGATGGTAGTAGACTCTCTACAACTTCACTTACAAGTGCTATTCTCATACCAGTTGGGAAAGTATCATTTGAACTTTGACCTTTATTGACATCATCATTTGGATGAACAGGCTTGTCTTTTGTAAAATCAGCACCTAAAATTTCAGATGCACGATTAGCTACAACTTCGTTCATGTTCATGTTTGACTGAGTACCACTTCCTGTTTGCCATACAACTAAAGGAAAGTTATCATCAAGTTTACCAGCTATCACTTCATCACAAGCACTAGTAATAGCACCTGTTTTTTCATCATCAAGACGACCAAGGTCATTGTTTACAATTGCACAAGCTTTTTTTAGTTGAGCGAATCCTTTTACAACTTCACTTGGCATTTTCTCCCAACCAATTTTGAAGTTTTGTAGACTTCTTTGTGTTTGAGCTCCCCAATATTTATCAGCTGGTACCTCAATTTCCCCCATAGTGTCATGTTCAGTTCTAAATCCCATGATTATTCCCCCTTAAAGAATTTATTGGCATTAAGTGTATCAATTAATGTTTGAACAGAAGATACAGATTTTGCAAATTGAGCTTCCTCTTTCTCATTAAGTGTAACCTCAATAATTTTTTCAGCACCATTTGCACCAATCATAATTGGAACACCACTTACAACATCAGAATAACCATATTCTCCATCTAGCATAATTGCACATGGATGAATCTGTTTTGTATCACGCAAAATTGCATCAACCATAATAGAGGTAGCTTTTCCAGGTGCATAATAAGCTGAACCAGTTTGTAAATGTTTCACGATTTCAGCTCCACCATGACGAGTTCTATCAACTATTTGCTCGATTTCATCATTAGTCAAGACATCAGCTAAAGGAACACCGGCAACAGTTGAGTAACGAGGAAGTGGAACCATATCATCACCATGACCACCCATAACAGAAGCACGAATTTGACCGCCACCATAACCTAGTTTTTCTTGTATAAATGAAGCCATTCTAGCACTATCTAAGATTCCAGCCATCCCAATAACGCGACGTCTGTCAAAACCACTCTCTTTTAGAGCAACATAAGTCATTGCATCAAGTGGATTAGAGACCATAATTACAATAGCATTTGGAGAATATTTTTTAATTCCAGCCATTACCTCTTTAGTAACATTTGCATTTATCATTAATAGGTCATCACGACTCATTCCAGGAAGTCTAGGGCTACCTGCAGTTACAACTACAACATCACAATCTGCCATTTCACTCATATCTTCTGCAACTTTTACAACTGTATGTGAACGTTCAGCAGAAGAAGCTTGTGACATATCTAAGGCTTTACCTTTAGCAATATCAATTTTATTATCACGTAGAATTATTTCGTGGCATGAGCCTTTCATTGCTAAACTATATGCAACTGTTGAGCCAACATTTCCAGCGCCTACTATACCTACTCTTCCTTTTGCCATGATTATCCTTTAAATTAAAATTTTAAAATCAATCAGCTTTTTGTACTATGCGTAAATATTGCACAATAAAAAAAGCTGGTTGGTGCGCAAAAAGCGCACCGAAGTATATAATATCTTTCTAAACAGCGTCTATAATAGCGTTAAGTGTAGCACTTGGACGCATTACCTTTTCTGTTTTTGCTTTATCTAATTTGTAGTAACCACCAATATCAACAGGTGAACCTTGAACAGCATTTAATTCATCTAAAATCTTAGTTTCATTATCAGCTAATGCTTTTGCAACAGGCGCAAATTTAGCACTAAGGTCAGCATCAGTAGTTTGATTAGCTAATGCTTCAGCCCAATACATACCAAGATAAAAGTGACTTCCACGATTGTCAAGTTGTCCAACTTTACGTTTTGGAGACTTGTCATTATCAAGAAGTTTTCCAGTTGCTGTATCTAAAGTTTCCGCTAATATTTTAGCTTTTGAGTTACCACTTGAGATACTTAAATGTTCTAGTGATGGAGCTAATGCTAAGAATTCACCTAGTGAATCCCAACGTAGGTGATTTTCTTTAACAAGTTGTTCAACGTGCTTAGGAGCAGAACCACCAGCACCAGTTTCAAACAATCCACCACCATTCATTAATGGAACGATTGAAAGCATTTTAGCAGATGTACCTAGTTCTAAAATTGGATAAAGATCAGTATTGTAATCACGTAAAACGTTACCAGTAACTGAAATTGTATTTTCCCCCGCTCTCATTCTCTCAACTGAAAGTTTAGCAGCATCATAAACACCCATAATGCGGATATCTAAACCAGTTGTATCATGATCTTTTAGGTAAAGATCAACTTTCTTTTTAAGTTCTTGATGGTGAGCTCTATTTTCATCTAACCAGAACACTGTTGGCCAACCAGTAGCACGTGCACGAGTTACTGCAAGTTTCACCCAGTCTTGAATTGGAGCATCTTTAACCATAACCATACGCCAGATATCATCTTTTTCTACATTATGTTCTAAGATTGTATTACCATTTGCATCTACAACACGGATAGTACCATCAGCTGGAGCTTCAAAAGTTGTAGGATGTGAACCATACTCTTCTGCTTTTTTAGCCATTAAACCAACATTTGGAACTGTACCCATAGTTGTAGGATCTAGTGCACCATTAGCAATACAGTTCTCAATTGTTGCGCTATAAAGTGGAGAGTATGAACTATCTGGGATAGTAAATTTAGCATCTTGACGATTACCATCTTTATTCCACATTTTACCAGAATCACGAATTGCCGCTGGCATAGAAGCATCAATAATTACATCACTTGGAACATGTAAATTTGTAATACCTTTATCTGAATCAACCATTGCAATATCTGGGCGAGTTGCATATACTGCTTCAATATCTGCCTCAATTTCAGCTTTTTTATCTGCTGGAAGAGTTTTGATTTTACTGTAAAGGTCACCTAAACCATTGTTAAAATCAACTTTTAACTCTTTTATAATATCAGCATGTTTAGTAAGTGCATCTTTATAGAATACTTTTACAGCGTGACCAAAGATTTTTGGATCAGATACTTTCATCATAGTAGCTTTCATGTGTAAAGAGAATAGTACACCTTTAGCTTTTGCATCTTCAATTTGCTCTTCTAAGAATTTGTTTAGTGCTTTTACACTCATGTAAGTTGCATCAACAATCTCACCACTTTCTAGTGGAAGATTATCTTTAAGAACTGTACAAGAACCATCATTCCCAGTAAATTCAATTTTAACTGTAGTCGCTTCGCTCATTGTAGTAGATTTTTCATTGGCAAAAAAGTCACCACTTGTCATAGTAGAAACATGTGATTTAGAATCCTTGCTCCATGCACCCATTGAGTGTGGGAATTTTTTAGCATAATTTTTTACAGCACCTGCAGCACGACGGTCAGAGTTACCTTCACGTAAAACTGGATTAACCGCACTTCCTAAAACTTTTTGAAAACGCTCTTTAATATCAGCTTCAGCTTCATTACTAGGGTTTTCAGGGTATGAAGGAATATCAAAACCTTTTTCTTGAAGCTCTTTAATAGTTTCAATTAGCTGTGGAACTGACGCACTAACATTTGGTAATTTTACAATGTTACCATCAGGTTGTTTAGCAAGTTCACCAAGTTTAGTAAGCTCATCCTCAATTTTCTGATCATCTCTTAAATTATCAGGAAAGTTTGCAATAACTCTACCAGAAAGTGAAATATCTCTAGTCTCAACGTCAACGCCCGCAACGCCAGTAAAAGCGTTAATAATAGGAAGTAGTGAATACGTAGCTAATGCTGGTGCTTCATCAATTTCCGTGTAAATAATTTTCTGTGATGCCATAGATTTTATCCTTGCAAATGTTATATTTTCGGTGCGTATTTTATCACCCTCAGTCTGTAATTTTTATCAATCTTATAAGAAGAGTTTAAATTTATAGCAATTTGTTTCGATTCTACTCATCTAATGACTATTTATATACCTTAAGTGTGAATTATAGTAACGATTGAAAGAGTGTTTCCCATTTTTACCTTTAACAAAATAGAGATATTTCGTCTTTTTAGGATAAATCGCAGCTTTTATTGCATCAAAACTAACATTACAAACTGGACTTGGTGGGATTCCTGCATATTTATAGGTATTAAACGTCGATTTATCGCTCTTAATACGTTTTGCTGTTACTTTTAAGTGAGAGTATTTACCATAGTTTAGAGTTCCATCCATTTGTAAGCGCATTCTTTTTTTAAGCCTATTATAAATAACCGAACTAATGATTGGCATTTCATCTTTTGATGCAGCCTCTTTTTCTATAATAGAGGCAATTGTTACATATTGAAACCATTTCTTCTCTAAGTACTCACCAAAAATCTTATATGAACGCTCGCGATGTAACTTTATAGAACGTTGTAAAAGTAATTTAACTGCTTGTCCTTCACTAATCTCATACGGTAATGAATATGTTTCTGGAATTAATACACCCTCTTTTATAGGAGAATAATATAAAAAGAGTTTATACAATTTTTCACTATCTAAATGAAGTTTTTTTGCAATCTGTTCAAAAAACATTATTGTAGTTTCACCTGGAATTAACATAATATCTACTGTGTGAGCCTTAGAGTGTGTAAGGGCATATAAAAAGTCTGCTCTACTTAATTTCGTATCTCCAATATTAATCCACCCATGCTGAGGAACCCCAATCAAACGAAGCATATACTCATCTAATACAGACAATGAGTGTCCTGTGTGATTAAGATATGTTATAATATACTTTATTGACCCTTTAGGTATATAAATAACTTTTGATGATTGTATAGGCTGGACAAAATAAAATATGAGTGATAGTACAATAATTAACACTATACGCAAATTCCACCGTACACTCTTTAATATATTTGTATTCATTTTAGTATCCATATCATTTTTACTTCTTTTATTAGATCATGGTATAAAACTTCCCTCAGTTAATACAGAAGCATTTAAAGCTGAGAAAGTATACATTAAATGGGATAAAAAACTAACTCTTCGCATAAAGAAACTTAATATTACAACTCAAACCACCACAAACTCTAAGTTAGATAATTTAAAATCAATAAAAGAGTTACTTCAAGTAAGTGCCCTCTTTTTCAATGAAATAAGTGTAGACAAACTATCTTATGAAAACAATAGTGTAACTTTTAGTTACAAGAATGGAAATCTTTCTCTTAAAACTCCTTACTTGGGAGTTGATGCGAAAATAGAGATTTTAAACAACAAATTACTTGCAACTTTTAAGGCAATTGATATTAAACAATATAAGGCACATATATATGGTAAACTCGTTTATAATCATAAAAATGGTAAAAATTATTTCACAGGTCAATATTCATTAGCTAACGAAATAAATGGTAGTATAGTATTACAACAATACAAAAATAATGTCTATGTTAGAGCAGATTCAAAACCTTTTAAATCACTCACTGTTTTGCAAGACATATTTAATTATGATGATAATCTGCATAAATGGATTGGTGTTAAAAGTGATGCTGAATCTTTTAGATTAAAAGAGCTTACATGGCAATTTAATATGGCCTATCCTAAGAAAATTCTCAAAAAACTACATGCAAAAATAAGAGTAGAAAAGCTAAAGTATAGATTTTCAAACTCTTTTGAACAGGTTACTTCAAGCTCAACAGACTTAATTTTTAAAAATGAACAGCTTTATTTATACCTTAATAATCCAAAATACCTAGACCGTAAACTCGATGGTAGCTATCTTAACTTTCACAACCTACTAGATTACCCTGAACTTACAATATCACTCAAATCTAAAACACCTCTTGATGAGAATATGTTAAATATTTTACGACACTATAGAGTTAAAATACCATTGACTCAACTATCTAACAGCTTAGATACTGACCTAAAACTCACATTAAATCTTATAGGAAAGACAAGGGTTAAAGCAATCGGTGACTTCAAAGTTAAAGATGCTGATTTTAGATTTGAACACTTTACTTTTCATATAAATAAATCATCATTTCATCTTAGAGACGCAATGCTATTTATTGAAGATGGTAATATTTCAATTGATAATTATGTCAACTTAACTTTAAATGGTGAACTAAATACATCTGATAAAAGTGCTAGATTTAATCTATTATTAAACAGTTCAGATATTGAAGTTTTGGGTCATTCACTTATAGAAAATGTGCAAATACCATTGTCTCTTGAAGTATCATCATATAATGGTAAACAGTACTTCTATGTAGATGAATTTCAAGCAGAAATTGGTTACAAGGATGAAGAGTATGATTTTACTCTCTCAGATTTACAAGCACTCTATCCATACTCCCCTCTACTACGTTTCTATAACATTGAATTTGGAAATATAAGGCTACAGACTTCTGACTTTTTAAATAGTGCTTTTTATGGTGAGGTATATCATAATGATAAACTTTTTTCTAAAAATAACAATCCGAAAAATTTTTATAAATTCTATGGTTTCACAAATAAAGATGGTCTTGAACTTTCAATTGATGATGATATAAATTTAAAAATAAAAGATACTATTGAATTAGATGTAAAAAATTATGATGTTAATGCAAAAGCATTACAAAAATATAGAACTGAAAAAAGCCCATTAAGTCGTCCAATAATAGTTCATACAGAAAACAGTAGCATCTATGTTGACCAGAAACATAAAATTTTAAGTGATACCCTAAAGATAAACTTTGATGAGAACAGCTCAAAAGTTACGTTAAAGCATAACGAGGGAAATATTAGCATTGAAACAAATGCAAGTTCTATGAAAGTTCGTGGCAGTAACTTAGATGATGATTTTGTAAAAGCATTAAGTGGATTTAACAATTTCGAAGATGGTAACTTTAGATTTGAGAGTGATGGAAACAGAACTCACTATACAACAAACATCGATTTTAACGATGTAATAGTACGAAACCTAGCACTTTATAATAACTTAATGGCTTTTATAAACACAGTACCTGCCCTACTCACATTCTCAGAACCTGGTTTTAACGATAAGGGTTATTTAATTAAAAAAGGACATGTAACATTTAGGCGTATAGATGACTACATAATAATTGACAACTTTATACTCAAAGGAGTTAATACAAACGCATCAGCAAAAGGTATTATTAATTTAAAAGATGAGACATTAAATATTCTTTTATCTTTAGAGACAATAAAAGATTTAGCAAAAACAATTGGTGCCATACCTATAGCTGGTTACTTAATTCTAGGAAATGATAAAACAATTCGTACACGTATAAGAATAAGTGGAAATATTAAAAATCCAAAAATTAGAAGCCAAGTAGGTAAAGATGTTCTGGAAGCTCCTATAAACATTATTAAAAGAACATTTAAATTGCCAAGTAAACTACTAAATCTTTTGAGATAATTGATAGACTTCTATGCTACAATTTTTTTTTAAATAAGGGATACGATGTTAACTTTTTTTATACATATAATTTTTAATTCAAATATATACATATGAATATTCTTATTATAGGTGCGGGTACGGTCGGTTTTTTATTAGCAAAAAATTTATCTTACAAAAACAATGTTATTGTAGTTGATAGTAATAGAGTAAAACTAGAACACCTGCAAGACAACATTGATATATTGGCAATAGATGGAAATGCTGAAAATCCAAAAACTTTTCAACAGATTACTACAAAAGATATAGATCTATTTATAGCAGTTACAGATAAAGATGAAACAAACTTAATCACAACTCTTATAGTTGATGATGTTCTTAACGTGAAAAAAAAGTTCATAAGACTGAAAAACAGTTTTTTTGAAAATAGCACTATAAAAGATAGATTAAATATAACAGAACTAATTTTGCCAGATACAATTACAGCGCAAAAAACTGCAACAATAATTGATCACCCAAAAGCAAATAGTATAAAAACATTTGAAAACACGCAGATGGTTCTAGCTTCTGTTATTGCTACAAATAGAAGTTATCCTGATATAGATGACAACTATACTAAATGTAAAATTATAGGTGTTGAAAGAGATAAAGAACTAATTTTACGAAAAAATATTAATACTATAGAGATAGACGATGTTGTCTATATTTTTGGTGATATAGAACAAATTGATGGTTTATTTTCCATTTTGCACTCTGGAAATGGGAAAAGAATAGATAAGTGCATCATCTTTGGTGCTAATCAATTGGGTATTTTAATTGCAAAAATTTTTCATGAAAAAGGTATTGATGTTAAATTAATTGACAGAAAAGCAAATTTATGCCAAAAAGCGGAAGATGCACTTTTTGGAGAAGTAACTGTAATACATTCTGAATATGGTATATCTGAACTACTTGAAAAACAGGAGTTAAACTATGCAGATTTAGTTCTTTGTGCTACAGAAAGTGATGAATACAATATAATTGCTAGTATTATGGCAAAGGATATGGGTGTAAAAAAGGTACTCTCTGTAAATAATGAAATGGAATATTATAATATTATGCACTCATTGGGAATAACCATAGTTAGAGGTACAAAAATCAACGCTTATTACACCATAATGGAAAGAATGTATTCAGATAATGTTATTACAGAGAAAAAATTCTCTGGTGGAAAGGCAGTTATTTTTATTCATAAAATACACTCCAAATCAAAACTAGATAACAGATACATTAAAAAACGTAAAATTTTAGAAGACACTATGGTTATTATCTTAAGAGATGACAATATATTTATGCTAAATGAGGACTTTGTTCTTAAAGTCAATGATACACTTGTTATTTTTGCTGTGAAATCTGCTCTAAACAGAGTTAAAGATTGGATATATGAACTTTAAAAGTATTTTAAAACTTCAAGCAATTATATTAATAATTTTATCGTTTTTTTTCATATCTACTATAGTTGTAGGAATTATATACAATGAGGATATATCTAAATTAACTAGATTAATAGAACTATTATTTGGTACAAGTACGCTAATACTATATCTACTAAGAAACCATAAAATAAATTTAAATATAAAAGAGAGTATTTTAAGCGTAAATATTTTATGGATTCTATTAGGAGCAGTAGGTGCTATCCCGCTATATTTATATACAAACATAGATTTTTATGGTGCTTTTTTTGAATCAATTAGTGGTTTTACAACAACTGGTGCAACTGCTTACAGCGATGTAGAAGTTCTACCGCATATTGCACTCTACCACAGAAGTCTTATTCATTGGATTGGTGGTATGGGAATAATTGTCCTAGGTGTTGGTTTATTATCAATGATTAACCCTACAGGTAGTTTAAGTCTTTTTAGAGCAGAATCTTCAGGTATTGAAACAGAAAAAGTTACACCAAGAATTGCAAATACTGCTATTAGATTATGGGGAATATATATTGCATTAACAATTGCCAATTTTCTATTTCTAGTAATGTTTGGCATGGGTACTTTTGATGCAATAAATCATGCATTTTCAACAATATCAACAGGTGGATTCTCAACTAAAAATAGTTCAATAGGCTTTTATGATAGTTATTCGATATTATGGGTAACTATACTCTTTATGCTGTTTTCATCTGTAAACTTTTTGGCAACTTTTAAATTATTATCTAGAGACTTTAGTGGTTATAAAAGAGAGGAGACAAAACTATTCTTTATTATATTCTTGGTTTTAACTACTGCTCTTACTGTAACTCACTATTTAACAAGTTCAGATAATTTTGATTTTGCATTAACTCATGGGGCATTTACTATAGCATCAGTTATGAGCACAACAGGCTTTGCAACACTAAACTATGAACAATGGGGTTATCTGTCTATCTCTATTATCTTTTTATCGATGCTTACTGGTGGGAATACTGGTTCAACAGCTGGTGGAATTAAAATAATAAGACACATAATAATATTCAAAACATTATCAGCAGAGTTCAAAAAGATAATACACCCAAGTGCAATTGTCTCTGTCTTTATAAATTCTCAAAAAGTTCAAACACGAATCTTAATATCAACATTTGGATTTGTTTTTCTATATATTTTTACAATTTTAAGTATATCTATCTATCTTTATTCTAATGGTTATGATGAGATGAGCTCAATTTTCACAGCAATTGCAACAGTTGGAAATATTGGGCCAGGATTTGCACTAACTGGACCTGCACAAAACTACTCTTTTTTCAGTAGCATGGATAAAGTCATACTATCAATTGGTATGATTATTGGAAGACTTGAGTTTTATACATTTTTAATTCTATTTAGTAGAAGTTTTTGGAAACGATTTTAAAACTAAAATAGATTGACATATAATAAGGCTGTCCAAACGACCGCAAAAACAACGACACTTAAAAGGACAACAGCACTACCAACGTCTTTTGCCCGACCAGCCATAATGTGATGATCTAATGTTACTAAATCAACAACTCTCTCTATTGCACTGTTCATTGCTTCTGCGATTAACATTCCCATCAAAGCAATAAACATAACAATTTTATCAAGTAATACTACATCAATAAAAATAAGAACTGGTAATAAAAAAATAGCAATAACTAGTTCAATTTTAAATGATGTCTCTGTTTTAATTAAATCTTTAATACCCTTTAAAGCATAACTTGCATTTTTAAAAAAATTATATTTGGGCTGATTCCTCATAAAATATCCTTAGTTTTATCATATACAGTTGTTTTTACATTAAAAAGCCCTAATAGTGTATGAAAAAGATTATCGTGTGAATACTCTGTATCAATATTCCCTCTTCTTTTTCCACCATCCCATAAAAGTGCTGCAACGCGAGTTTGACACGTAGGTGCCATAAAATATGGAAGTCCATGGAGATACAAGCCATTCTCTCCTAAACTCTCACCATGATCACTCAAATAAATCATCTTAGTCTCATTCTCACTACTATACTTCTTTAAAAAATTTATAGTTTTTGATAAAAAATAGTCTGTATACAAAATTGCATTATCATACGCATTACTAATCTCCTCGACACTACAATTTTCTAACTGATTCGTTTCACATACAGGAGTAAATTTCTCAAACTTTTTTGGATAACGCTTATAATAAGCTGGACCATGATTACCCATCTGATGTAAAATAATAAGAATATCTTTATTAGCATATTTTTCTATGTAAGAGTCTAACCCTACTAACATTCCCTCATCTCTACACTCACCATCATCACACATTGAATTATTTTTAGAAGTTCTAAAACTTTCAAAATCAACTCTTAATGCAACACCTTTTGAGTCTGAATTGTTATCTCGCCATAAAACTTTTATCTCTTTAGTATGTTCTAATACGTCAACTACATTTTCTACTAAAACACCCTTCTTATAATTAAAATCATCCTTACAAGAGAGAGAGAACATACAAGGTACAGAAACAGCAGTTGAAGTTCCACATGAATTAATATTTGTATAATTTACAATGTTTTCATTTTTTAGAAGTGGATTAGTCTCTTTTTTATATCCATTAAGTGAGAATCTATCCGCGCGAGCAGCTTCACCTACAACCAAAACAATAATTTTTCTTTTACTCTCTTTTTCTTTTACAACAACAGCATCTAATCCAATGGCTTGAAGCTCTCCATCTGCACCTGCAAAAGTATTACCAACATACTTACCAACACTATAAATCCAATAAGTAGGATTTGTATAGTACCTAAGTGGCTTATGTTCTCTAAAAAATGATGTATAAAATTTGCTAAAACTAAACAGAACTACAATAATAATTGCTAAAGATATTAAAAGTGATTTTAATTTTGAAATAATTTCATTTTTAAAAGTACCATAAGTAACTTTAGCCTTGTAAACAAAAATTGATGGCAATAGTCCAAGAAAGAACAGATATGCAACCATTTCAAAACTAAATAGATCTAAACTCTCGTTCATATCGGTCTGTAAAGCATTTTGTAACATACTACTATCAATAACAATATGATATGTATTCATAAAATAGTTTGCAAAAGATGATGCAACTAATGCAAAAATCAATATTGGTTTGGTTGTATATTTTGAACTAAGAAGTGAAAATAAAAACACAATAAAACTTACTAAAAGAACTGCTAATGAAAATAAAAATGCAATATTCTCACTACCAAATGAGTAAACTTTTACTGTATTTTTAAAAAATGCTACATTGTCAAAAATGACAAAAAATACTGCCACTAAAATAATTAATCTATATTGTCCAATTTTTATCATAATTTTCCTCTAAGTTCAACTAATATCCGTTCCCACGTAGGACGAGAACAATCTACTTTTATAACATGTGCATATATTTTAATGTCTTGATCAAGTAAAGAAGAAATAATACCATTTTCACGTTGTGGAACAAAGCCAACTTTAACGCCCTTAAAGAAAAGTGCTATTGCCCTAGCATCATATTTATTGTTTTTCTCACGCTTCATCTGTAAAATATCTTCTACTTGTAAAGCTAACGTACTACCTTTATAGTACTGATACCCTGCAATATAAAATTTATTATACACGATAGTTTTAGAACACTCATCATGCATACTAATCAGACCAATAAAAGCTAAAAAATTTTTAAACATTCTTGACCCTATTTTTCAATATACTTCTTTTCTATGAGCTATCCTGATAAGTGTAATCACCAAAATATCATTTTCTTTTAAATAAACAATTCTATAGTCTCCAGCTCGTTTTCTAAACTTACCTTTGTGTTTGCCTTTTAAGGCTTTATCTGATGTAAAGAGACCTGTTTCTAAGTCTTTAATTTTGGAGAATACAAGTTTTTGATTTTCTGAATCAATTTTTTTTAATTCTTTAAAAGTAGCTTTTGGAACAATAACTTTGAACATTAATTAAGACCTAAGCGGTTAGCTACCTCTTCAAGAGAATAAACTTCAGTTTTTCCAGCTTTTAGTTCATCTATTCTTTTGTCTGAAATCATTTCGTCTAAAGTGTCAAAGTACGTGCTAACTGCCTTTTCAATGATGTAAGTTCGTGAACGCTCTAGTTCATGTGCATAAGAGTCTAAATCTGTTAATAAGCTTTCATCCATACGGATATTAATTGCTTTTTTCATAATGTATCCTTTTGTATCTACATTGTACTACAATAGTTTATATATTTCAATAGGAATCTAACGTTTGTCATGAGCGATAACTTTCCTTACGGAAAATTATTAGCTCCTCGTATTTATTAGCATTTAGGCACAGTTAGTTTTATAGTCTAAAAAAAGACTTTCAATAGGTATATGTAGTTGATTGTGTAAATTTCTTATCATTTCAATAGTTAGTTTTCTTTTTCTATTTAATATCTCAGAAACTCTAGATTTACTACCAATAATAGAAACTAAATCTTTTTGCTTTAATCCTTCTTGTTCCATTCTAAACTTTATAGCTTCAATTGGATCAGGTGCTTCTATTTTATAGTGCTGTTCTTCATAAGATTCTACTAAAGTTGTTAAGACTTCTAGCTTATCCATCTCCTCAGTATTTGGTTTTGCACTCATTAAGCTATCAATTATACTTAAGGCTTCTTGGTAATTTTGCTCATTTTTAATAGGTTTTATATTCATTTTACAACTCCTTTATATTTACTTTGTCATATTGCTTATGTGTTCCAATAAACTTAACAAATGCTCATCAGCATCTATGATTTATTATCTATTCTCTTAGACAACAGCTTTAAACTCAATCTCTTCATTCGCATACAAAGGCTTTATAATTTTTCTAATACCATGACCAGCATTTGGTTCTTTTTGTATGTCTATAAGTTGATATTTCAATAAAAGCTCTAAATCTTTATTTAAGCTAGAGGGAGATTTTTTAAATTCATCAAGCAATACACTATAATAGACTTTGGTTTTATTTTTCAAATATTTTAAAAGTGCAGTCCTTTGTGGTTTTAAAATATTCAACAAATCATCTGTTTGCATCCAAATTGTATGTTTTGGTGTCACTTTTTCTTCATTATCAATTTGCGTAGCTGTTTTTAAAGCAGAGTTGAAAAAATCATCTATTGTTCCATTTTGAATACTTATCATTTTATAAATTCCTTTAAATCACTTCGAAATCTTTTTACTAGTTCTTGATAGTTTAAGAAATCATCAAGCTCAGTAATTTCACCAAAATAATGCTTATGATGAAAATTATGACTATTATCATATCCAGTAACTCTACCATTATCATTAGGATAAATAGTTTTATTGATATAAGCCATATTATATTTGACAATTTTGTCTTCATACTCCCAGGCCTCAAATTTAATAATCCCACCACCATTTTCTATTGGAACTATAAATTGCTCATCAATTACTTTGACATAATTTTTCTTTTTTGATTTAGACATAAGATAATTTTAACAGAATTATTTTTAAATGTAAAGCTGTTTTGTTATACTTTACTTTTTCCATTTTGGCTCAAAAGGAACTCTCTCACCATCATCTGTGGTATACTCTTCAAGTGAGTTTTCTTTAGATTGGATTACTATATATATCATTGTTTCTTCAGAAGAATTACGTATACCTCTTATACCATCTGGTGCAACCCGTATTACACTACCTTCTTTTATATCAAAATATTTACCATCTACTTGAAAAAAACCAAATCCTTTTAGTATTATATATGTTTCTTCATTTTTATAATGAATATGAAAATATGGCTGTTCTGTTTTAGGAAGAAGTGAATTAAATGAAATCTCTGAGCCTGTCGCTTTTGTAGGATCTTTTAAAAATACTTTTCCTTCAACTTCTTGTTTATTGATAGGGTGAATTAAAGAATATTCCATTAATTTATTTAAGTTACCTAAATTTATTGCAGTATAGTTCATATCTTCTGCTAATTTTTCAATTTGTTTCATATTATATGCTCCTTTTTTAGTATAACGACTGCCTTGAAAAGTAGTTTTGCCTGCTAGGGTAAAATATTTCTCTCCAAGTACTTGTTATATGGTTATGTTAGACATTTTACAGTCTGATTACTTTAGTTCCATTACTGCAAAAGAAACAAGTTCATGATTTATTTTGAAAATATACAAAGATAAATTTTCTTGTTTTAGCATAGTCCAAACTACTAGTTTCGCAGTAGGAACATCAGCATTTACTATTTCATCAAATGTCATTAAACCAAAAGGTTGTGGCAACACAACCTTCAATCCAGAGGTAACTTTATGTAAGTTTTCCACAATAAAGTTTGAATATTTATTGTACTCTTGCTCGGTGTTTATTTTAATATCAACCATATGGACTCTCCTGTACATAACGGGGGCGCGGGTGAGCGCGCCCGTTGTCTCGGTCGAGTAGCGTCCGAGACAACTATTTATTCAAGGAATACTGTAGCCCAAAGTACATAAATATTTAAAGAAAAGGGACACAAAACATGTCCCCTTTAAAGACATTAACATTCCAAAATGCAGTAATTATATCATTTTTTCTTAATATTTATTAGTATACTTAAAGAATAAGTGTACTTTTAACACTGTAATTTTTGTTATTTGGACAAAGTGTTGAGTTAATTCGTAAATAATCCATTAAAAGGACATTATGTACCTTAAGAGACTGTAAGTATCGTCAATTCAATACTTTTTTGCAACTTCAAGCAACTCAGAAGGTTTTTTTAAACTTATCTCATATTCATTAGAATCAGAAAATCCCCATCCAACATAAACACCAATTACCTCAGCATTTTTAGCAGATGTCATATCTTTGTGGTTATCTCCTACCATTAGTGGAGTTTGTTCTTTACTCTTTTCATAACCATAATCTTTAAAAATTTCAAGTAACATCTGCGCATGAGGTTTAGCGTGTTCTACCATGTCTGCACCATAAATATAATCAAAGTAATGCAATATATTTACATGTTTTAACATTATCTTAGCAAATGTTGATGGGGCATTTGTAGCAATAGAAAGCCTATGACCCTGTTTTTTTAATTTCTTTAGTGTATCAGCCATTTCTTCATAAAGTGAAACATTTTGTACGCATTGATTCTCGTAATGCTCTTCAAAACGATCTCTATCTTGTTGTTCATAAGTCTCTGTCTCATAAAAAATATGTGCTAAATTATCATGTCCACCATTAATAGCTTCAACTATTGTCTGAACACTAAGTGGTGCAAGGGAACGAAAAGTCCTTACATAGTTTATGGAGTGTGTAATATCTTGACTACTGTCAATAAGCGTGCCATCCATATCAAAGATAATAATTCTACTCATGTTTTAACTTTATATATAGCTGTTCTAAAGCGTCAATAAATTGTGGATGCGCATTTGGACATCTACTAACTCTATAATCATTAATGCCTAACTCTTTTGCAACTTCAGCATACTCAATACTTAATTCAAAGTCTGTTTCAGAGTTATCTACTGTAAAAGATATTGGATAAATTATGACATGTTCATTATTCATTCGTTTTAACATATCTGGAAGTGATGGGTTCAACCACTCAACAGGCCCCAAACGTGACTGATACGCTAAATGAATGTTACGAAAATCTAGACCATGATACTTCAACATTGACTTTAAAATATCAATATGAGCTTCTATCTCTTTTTCATAACTATCACCAGATTCTATAATGCTCTTTGGCAAGCCATGTGCTGAAAAAATTAGTTCAAAATCTCTTGCATTATCACCGGCTAAACACTCTTGAATTCTGTCTATTATGGAATTATTAAGAGCACTGTTATCAAAATAGCGCCAAACATCATATATTTTTGCTTCAAGCTCAAGCTTTTTTGCATTTTCATAAAAATCTTCTAAAGATGATAGTGTTGTTGTAGTTGAGTATTGCGGATACATTGGAAGTAAATATACATGAGTAACTCCATCAGCTTTTAATTTCTCAATTACCTCATCTGTAAATGGCGGAGTGTAGCGCATTGCATAATGAACATCAATACCCACTTGTTCTTGTAAAGCACTTACTATATTTTGTGTATGTCCTACTATTGGTGAGCATCCACCAATAGCAGCATAATTTTTACGCGCCTCTTTACCTCTTAACGTAGTTATAAGTGAACCTAAAAGTGAACGCATCCAAGGACGTTTGAAACGTAAAATATTCTTATCATTGAACATATTTTTTAGAAAGACTTTTACTTCATCTAAATTGTTTGGTCCACCCATATTAAGTAGAACAATTGCTTCTTTTGTATTCATTGTAAAATATCTCCAAGTTTTTTAATTACTGGTGTATGATTTAAAAAATCTCCATGTTCTGTACCTGTAAATTCTTCGTAGTAAGCTAAGTTATTTACTCTCTCTTTTAAAGCTCTTGCATGTTTTACTGGAACTACTTCATCGCTAGTTAGTGCTAAAATTATTACTGGTGTAGTTACATCTTTTAAGTTCTTAATCGAATTTAGATGAAAACGTAAAAGACTTTTAATGAATGGAATAAACGGGTAATGAGTTTTAGCTAAATTACCAATTGAATCATATGGTGTCGATAAAATAATTTTTAGAACATCTCTTTTTGAGCCTAAATAAGTTGCCAGTCCCGAGCCAAGACTATGTCCTAGCAATATATTTTTTCCAACGCCAAACTCTTTTTCAACATAATCATAAAAAGTTACAACATCTTTTTTCAGATATTTAAGAGTTGGTTTTCCAGCACTTTTTCCATAACCTCTATAGTTAAATGTAACAAAGTTACAAAAAGGGTAACGCCTAGCCAAATCTGTTACAACTTGCACAGAATCTTCAGCATTTCCTGCAAAATAAAAAACTGTTTTTGCATTCTCATCTAACTCTTCTGCTTCAAAACAAATAGCTTCTAACTGCGTGCCATCATCTGTTTTAAAATTAAATTTATTAACTCTATGACCCAAACTACTGAAGTCTCTTGTTTGAATATTTGGGTGAAATAAAAATTTATCTTGCAGCATATAAAGAATCAAGACAAATGAAGCATATAAAAAAAGAATTAATAGAGCTATTTTAATCATGCGCGATTATACTATATTTGTGAATATATTTGTCCTAAAGCAATAGAGCCATCATTAATCGGAGTCTCCTCTTGAAAAAACAACCTACTTGAGATTTCACTTTTCATTAGCTCTTCAAGGAGTACTCTATTTTGAAACACTCCACCTGTTACAACTATTGGTATTTGTCTGTAGTTCCTTGAAGTTGTACAAATAACATCTACTACACTATTAATAAACATAGAGACTATTTGCCTTCTGTTTTTCATAGTAACAATCTCTTTTATCATACTGCTAATGTCAATTTTATCATCTACAATTGTGTAAGAAAATTTATCTTTTATGTTTTCATCATAATACTTCTCAATCATCAACGCACTTTCACCCTCATAGCTACTAACATGAGAGATACCAGCTAAACTTGAGATTGCATCAAAAACTCTGCCAAAAGATGACGTTAGTGGTGAGTTTATAGACCTCTGCCAAGCAACATGTAAAGATTCTATTTCATCTTTAGAAAAAGATTTCACAGTAGCATTGTCCAGTGCTAAGACCTCATCAATACTAAAACTATCAAATAGTAGTGACAACGCTACACGTCTAGACTCTTTTATAGCCTTTTGTGAACCTAACAATTTAAATGGCTTTAAATGATTAACTCTTTTATAGCTATTTTTATCTGCTAAAAAAACTTCACCACCCCAAATAGTTCCATCATCACCAGCACCTGTTCCATCAAATGCAAAACTTAGAACTTCTGTTTCAATTTGATGTTCAAACATACAAGCTAATGTATGAGCATAATGGTGCTGAATTTGTATAACTTTACACTTTTGCTTTTTTGCCCACTTAGTTGTCTCATACTCAGGGTGCATGTCACAGACTATAAGGTCTGGTTCAAAGTCATAGAATCTCTTAAACGTATCTACAGTTCTTTCAAAATACTCAAAAGCCTCAATTGAGTTCAAATCTCCAATATGCCCTGACATTATTACAATATCTTCAAATGCCAAAGCGATAGAATTTTTCTGATTTGCACCAACTGCTAAAATTTTTCTTTTCAACGGCTTTTTTAGTTTAAAACTTTTTGGCGTAAACCCACGTGCCAACCTAAGAGTAATATTTTTATTTGCTACCACCTGCATAACACTATCGTCTATTGAATTAATAATATCTCTATCAAAATCAACAACTAAATCAGCAATACCATATAGACTTTTTTCTATGTCAGAAGAGGTGCGAATTATTGGTTCATCACCTAAGTTTGCACTTGTAGCAATAATCGGACTATTAAATTTATCTAGAATCAAATGATGCAGTGGAGTGTATGGTAAGAAAAGACCTATTCTATCAATATTTGGAGCAATGAGTTCATTTGGAGATTTATCTGTCTGAATTAATACTATTGGTTTGTTATATGAAAGTAAAAGTTCTTCTTCTGACTCATTTACAGTGTAAATAGATTTAATCATCTCAATGTTAGGGTACATGAGGGCAAATGGTTTTGTAGCCCTACTTTTGCGTTCTCTTAAAATTTTAATTGCATCTTCATTTTTAGCATCACAAATAAGATGAAAACCGCCAAGCCCTTTTAAGGCAATAATTTTTCCATTCTTTATTTTCTCAATTGCAAGATTAACATCTACTGACAACTTAGGTCCGCAAGTCTCACAGCTAATCGGCTGAGCATGATAGCGTCTGTTTGTCACATCTTCAAACTCACTTGCACAAGCTTCACACATATGAAACTTTGCCATTGATGTATTTTTTCTATCATATGGAAGTGTGTTTATAATTGAGTATCTTGGACCACAATTTGTACAATTAATTAAAAAGTACTTATAACGTCTATTTGTAGGGTCATTAAATTCATTCAGACAATCAGCACAAACAGCAATGTCACTCTGAACAAGAGCTTTTTTTGAATTAACCGTTTCACTATGAACTATTTCAAAAGTGTTAAACTCTCTATATTCTATTTTTTCAAAATTTAGATTTGTTATTTTAGATATTTTTGGTTGATTTAAAGATATGTTTTTTAAGAATTGGTTTAAAGTTTTCTCATCACCCACAACTTCAATATAAACACCATACGAACTGTTTTGTACATATCCATTTAAATTAAGTGCTATTGCCTCGTTGTAGATAAATGGTCTAAACCCAACACCTTGAACAATTCCCTCGATTTTTATGGCATATGTGTCTATTACTCCATCTCCAAACTCATCAAATACATATCTTCACCATCAACAGCTTGTACATTTAAACTCTCACAATGAGGACATTTAAAATTAATATTATCAAGAGCACTCTCTTTGCTACAATCAAAACATTTTATTACAAGTGGTTGCATATTTATAACTAACTCAGAACCATCACAAATAGTTTTTTCCTTGAAAGCCTCATATGCACTTCTGAAAAGCTCAACTTCTACACCACTCAAAACTCCAATTTTAACTATAACTTTTAAAATTTTAGTTGTTTCATTCTCTTTTGCTAAATCATCACACTGCTCAATGAGTGCTTGAACTATTGAATACTCGTGCATTAGCAGATTCTTGGCAGTAGTTCACCTTTTGGCATGTCAAGGTAACGACTACTTCCATATGCTGTATTTATAATAACTTTACCAACTCTTTTTGTAGTTACTGTGCCGATGATTGCCGCATTTTGTGAATACTCTTTCAAAATTTCCAATGTTTTTTGAGCATCACTCTTCTTTACACTTAAAACAAAGGTTCCCTCATTTGCAAAATCTGTTGGCTCAAACCCAAAAATCTCACATATCCCCTTTACTTCATTTTGTACAGGAATTGCATCTTCTTGAAGTTCAATGCAAACATTTGAAGTATCTGCCCACTCATTTAAAACAGCTGCTAGACCACCTCTTGTTGCATCTCTCATTGCACTTGGAGTAATGTTGTTTTCTAAAACTTTTTCTACAACACTCCAAAGAGACGTACAATCACTACGTAAATCACTTGTAATGCTTAACTCTTCTCTCTCGCTCAAAATTGTAGCCCCATGTGCACCTATGTCACGAGAAACTAAAATAACATCATCTTCGGCTAAATTATGAGATGAAATGTTTTGAGCTTGTACTTCTCCAATTCCAGAAGTGTTAATAAAAATTTTATCAACTGCCCCGCGTGGAACAACTTTAGTATCACCACAGACAATTTTTGCGCCACTATTTTTAAGTTCATCAGCCATACTTTTAACAATTCTTTCTAAATCATCATAAGCAAATCCCTCTTCAATAATAAAGCCACAACTTAAATATAGTGGCTTAGCCCCCATCATGGCCAAATCGTTTGTTGTTCCAGCAATTGATATTTTTCCAATATCTCCACCTTTAAAAAAGATGGGATTCACAGTATAGCTGTCAGTTGTAAAGGCAATATTTCTATTAACTTGCAAGACTGCTGCATCTTCACTTTTTAGTAAAATCTCATTTGAAAAATATTTATAAAAAAGGTCATTTACAAGTGCGTTACTCTCACTTGCGCCGCCACCTTGACTTAACTGAACACTATTACTCATTATCAATACTCCCATATCTGTAGTACGCATTACATGCACCCTCATCACTAACCATGCAACTTCCTAGTGGATTATTTGGTGTACATACTTTTGCGAAAACTTTACAATCTTGTGGGTATGCTAAGCCTTGTAAAATTGTTCCACAAATACACTGTTTATGATCATCTATCTCTTCATTAGAGAGTTTATCTTTAAAAAGTATCTCTGCATCAAGGTATGAGTACTCATCTTTTAATTTCAAAGCACTTTCAGGGATGTCACCGATGCCTCGCCATCTAAAATGTCCTCTAACTTCTAAATATTTTTCAATCAACTCTTGTGCTTTAACATTTCCCTCACGTGTCACAGAACGTTTGTACTCAATTTCAACTTCTGCTTTGCCAGAATTTTTTTGTTTAACTAACATTAAAATAGCTTCCATTACATCAACTGGTTCAAATCCACTAACAACTATTGGAGTTTTGTATTCATCTGAGAGTGGCTCATAAATTTTAGATCCAGTAATAACACTCACATGAGATGGTCCTATAAAAGCATTTATTTTTGCCTTACCTGGGTTCATAATGGCACGAACAGCAGGCGGAACTAAAACATGGTTTATATGGAAATATACATTTGAGATTCTGTTTTTAACTACATAATCAATTATAGCCGCAGTCATTGGAGTTGTAGTTTCAAAACCTATTGCAAAAAAGACAACATTTTTATCACTATTTTCTTTTGCTATTTTAATGATATCAAGTGGCGAATACAAGGCGCGAATATCTGCACCATTTGCACGCTCACGCGCTAGTGAACTTTCTGAGCCTGGAACCCTAATCATGTCACCTAATGTACAAAGAATTGTACTGTCCATCTTTGCTAAACTAATAGCATGGTCAATCCTCTCTTTAGGCATAATGCAAACAGGACAACCAGGACCATGAACAAATTTAATATTCTCTGGCAAAATTTGAAGAAGTCCATATTTCATAATAGTATGAGTATGACCACCACAAACTTCCATAACACGAAGAGGCTCAGCTAAACTCTCAGCCTCTTTTGCAATTTCTGATGCAAATGATTTAATAGTTTGAGGGTTTCTAAACCCCTCATATAAATCTTTTAACTCCATTACGGACTATCTTCTTGTGCTTGCATAGCTTCAACCATCTCTTCATAAACTTTTAAACTCTGCTCAGCTTCTTCTTTGTCTATCTTATTCATAGCAAAACCAACATGAATTAAGATGTAATCTCCAATTTGAACATCATCTGCCATTAAATCAAGACTAATGTCTCTTTTAACTCCCATAGTGTCAACTGTAGCCATATTGTTTTCATCTATTTTTTCTACTTTAGATGGAATTGACAAACACATAACTCATCCTTAATATATCAATTTTTTAATATTAAATTATCTATCGTGCTATTTATATCTTCATAATGAAATTTAAAACCACTACTAATTAATTTTTCTGGTACAACATTTTGTCCATCTGTTAAAACTTTAGAACCCTCACCATATATAATTTTTAAAATGAATTTAGGAACAGGCAACATTGTAGGCCTATTTAAAGCTCTACCCAAAGCTTTTGTTAAACCCTCATTAGTTGTTACTACAGGTGCACATAAATTGAAAGTCCCTTGAAGCTCTTTCTCTTCTATTACATACTCAAAAGCTCTTAACAAATCTTCAATATGAATAAAAGGAAACAGTTGTTTGCCATCTCCAATTACACCACCTACTCCTAACTTAAAAGGTAATAACATCTTTTTTAAAGCTCCACCATTGCCAAGCACAATACCAAATCTGAAAATTATAACCTTTGTATCTGCCCTGTTTGCCTCTTCTTCCCAACTGCGACAAAGATTAGTTAAAAAACCATTTCCATATTCAAATTTCTCTTCGCTGTTAATACCATGATTAGCGTATATTCCAACTGCCGATGTTGAAATCAAAATTGGTTTTTTATCTAAATTGTTAATCGCATTTACAATAGCCTTAGTAGTATCTATTCTGCTACTATATAAACTCTTTTTATAGCTTTCGCTCCACCTATGTATAATGTTCGCACCTGATAGATTAATAATAACATCACTATCACTAATTACATTTATAAGTTTTTCTATATTAGTTAAATCACCTCTAACTATTGGAAGAACTTCATGCCCAAGCTTAGTAAAATAAGACTTTAAATTGGTTCCTACAAAACCATTAATTCCAGAAATTTTAATCTTCATTATTTTATTCTTTTTAAAAATTTAAACACAATTTAATTATCACCTTTAAGTAAATACTCATTAATCCATTCAGGTACAGAATCATTCTTAAACTCAAATTCGTTGCCATTATTTATCTGTGCAATCCATAATTTTTCTTGACTTGAGTTATCAAATATATAAGCTCTATTAGAATATTTAACAGCTTCTGACAATAGTGCTAGAGAACGATAGTAACGACTTACTATTTTATCTTTTGGAACATTGTGACCACCTAGTTTTACTCTATTTTCCACACGAGAAATATTCACAATAGGATCCTGAGTTGCTATAAAGTATAAATACGTTCTATAGCCTAAGTTTTGTGCTTTCTTTAAAAACTCTACCTTGTCTTTTGAAGACATTACCGTTTCAAAAGTAAAAGATATTTTTGATTTCAACAATTGATGGCGAATAAAATCTGCACAAGTAGAAGCATAATAAGAATTTATAGAAATATTGGAAAAATCAATTTTATTATCTGAAAATTTCAGAGCATCTACATCACCTAATAAATTTACTTTTTTAAGAAGAGAGTGGTTTTTGAAAAAAAACATAACATCATTTTCATTAGTCTCAACACCGTATGCAGAAACATCTAAAAAAGAAAATTTTTTTATCTCTTTTTCAATCTCATCAGGATTGATATATACACCTAACAATTCTTTATTAATAACACTATTTAATGTACTTTTACCACTTCCATTTGGACCTGCAAACATTCGTAGTCTTGGTACATTCATCTAAGTTTAATCTTTTGATTTTTATTGACTTTGATGTATGGAGCAACATCTTTAATCTTTTTTTTATTTCCATCTGCAAATATTTTATAAATGGCACCATCTATAACTTCTAATACACTATTTCCAGACGACAAAGTATCAAGATAAGCTTTTTTAACAGCACCTTTTGCTAACAATGGAATAAACTCTTCTAAATTGTCAAGTTCTGAATCTTTCATTAATCTACTTTCTATATATTTTAAATTACTATTTTATCATAAAGCTACACTAACTATAATCTATAACAAAATCTAATCACGAAAATTCTTCTTAAACTCAACCCACGAAATAAAATTCTGAATACTCTTTTCATCTTTTGTAGAAATCTCTAAAATATCAACACTTGGCTTTAATCTTCTTGCCTCTTTTTTTGCATGTTCTACATCAAAATTAAAATGTGGTAGTAAATCAACCTTTGTAATTAAAACCAAATCAGCTGACCTGAACATTACTGGATATTTTTCTACTTTATCATCACCCTCTGGAACAGAAACTAAAACAACATTTAAATGGCTTCCAACATCATAACTAGCAGGGCACACTAAATTTCCTACATTTTCAATAAAGCAAATATCTAAATTCTCTAGTGGCATTTTATGAAGGCCTTTATGAACCATAAAAGCGTCAAGATGGCAAGCTGAACCTGTTTGAATTTGATATGCTGGAATTCCTTTAGCTAGAATTCTATCTGCGTCACGACTAGTTTCAAGATCACCCTCTATTACACAAAACTTTATTTTTTTAGTATCTGCAATTGTCTCTAGTAAAGATGTTTTACCACTTCCTGGACTACTCATCAGGTTTATTGCAAGTACTGAGTTATTTTCAAAATGTGCTCTGTTATGATGAGCTTCATGATCATTTTTATCTAAAATCTTTTTAATAACACTAATTGTCTTACTATCATTTAACTGGGGATTATCATGCAGGTGAGTGTCACGACTCACCTCTTCTTCTGTTATACTACAACCACAATCTTTACACATTTAAATTCCTCCTAACATATTCATACCAACTAAAAGTGAAATTCCACCAATACTCAAAACTGCAGCTCGCACACTCTCTTTAGTGCTTAAAAAACTTGTGTTAAAAATAGAGATAAAAAAACCTAAAACTAAGAATACAACAGAAACGCCTGCAACAAAAGCGCCTATAATATCTAAACTAACACTGCTTGTAATTCCTAACACTAGAATCATTCCTCTAGCACCACCAATTCCCATAAGTGCACCAACTGTAAGAGCTGAGAAGTTAGATTTTTGACTATGGTTATGCTCGCTACCAAACCAAATGTGAATATGTTCCTCATCATGGTGAATATGCTTTTTCAGATGAACTCTATTTAGAGCAACCATCAAAATCATATATGCACCCATTGAAGCTATAATCAGTGCAGCTACTGTATCTGCATATTGCAAATATTTAAAATCTATAACCTGATATTCTAAGACCTTTGCAAATACAAAAAGCATTAGTCCATGACCAAACGCAAACAGTAGCGTAATTAAAAATGTTTTTCTTCTATTTTTACCAATAGAGAAATCAGCAATAGCACTTAGATGATCTGGTGAAAAAGCATGCAACAGTCCATACCAAAAAAATATTGCTAATTCCATATCTCTTCTCTTTCATTTGTATATACTTTAAAATTAGGCTCTATTGCGTTTAATGTTCGCAAGAGTAGTTGTCTATTTTCAAAAACATCTCCGCTTAAAAAGAGTGCATTTACCGAAATATTAGCATCTGCCTCACCTGCTTGTGTTGCTAAAAAGTCAGCCAACGAATCAAGTAGTCCAAAACTAATTAGATAGTTATCAACACCTGCTAACTTAAAGCTTACAGCTGAACTAACTGCTTTTATTAAATCTAAAGTGTATATACCATCTATTTTTTTAACTTTGTAATCAATTCTTGGACCAGATTTTCCACCAAACTCTATGGCAGTTGCTTCTAGCGTTAAAGATGCCTCTTTTATAGAGGTTGATTTACTTAATCCTAAGATTAACGAAATAGTTGCAAATAGTTGAGTTAGTGGTTGAGTGTTTTCGTTATTAAACTTGTGTTCTATTAACTCTTCATAGAGTTCATCAAACTTTAATTTGAAATTTTCTATTAATCTTTCACCACTCTCATCTATCTTCTTAATTGTTTCAAAAATTTCATTAATTGAGTATGGTAAACTTACAAACTGAACCATTTGTGTATAACCAACTTTTGCGTTAAAACTAAAAATCTTAGATTCTGTTGAGTGACTTAAATGAATAGCACAAACAGCTGGAGCGTTTAGTTTATGCTCAGTTATAACAGAGCGTAACATCTCAATTTCATCTTTTGTGCTACTATCTTTGACATCTCTTGAACTATTTATAATTAATGTCTTATCTAACGCTGCACATACCTTAAGCAGATTTATATCGCTACAAAAGAAAATTTTTGTATCTTTCAACGCGCTACAAAATGCTAAAGTAATTTTATCATCTGCCAAAAAAACATTGTAAAAAGGCTCTGTTAAATTAAACTCTAATTTAAATTTTAGTTTAGGTTTTAATCTAATTGCTGGCTTTTCTACACTTGTGAGAGCATTTAATTCAGCTTGTGTAATTATAAAATATTCGGAGATATTTTCATAATCATTACATAAAATTGATGAACCACTTGAATTTGAGAAAACTCTTTTTCCATTAAATGTTTGAAGCTCAGATTGTCCACTTTTTTGAAACTCTATAGCTTTTACATCTAAATCATCAACAGCTAGTTTAACATCAGAGAATCCACATACTTCACAATCTAAATTTAAATCTTTTTGATTATTTAAAATCCTCTCTTGACACTCTATACAAAAAGGTACAGCGTAAAACTTTGCATTATCTTTGAGTTCTATTTTTGTTATTGTAAAATTTTCTATCTCTTTAACAGATGAAGATTTTAAAAAAATTGAGTTTGGAATAACAGAAGATATTTTACCTGCTAACTCTTCTAACTCATTTTGTTCACCTTTTGCTTCTAAAAAATAGTTTTCATATATTTTTTCTAAATAAACTTCTACTTTTGCATCTTTAGAAATTTTATTTAAAAGTCTAGTTAGCAGTCCATTGTCATGGATATAATTAAAACTATATTGAATTATCATAATGCATCTTATATGAACGTGGCAAAATATCCTCTATTTTGACACTTTTTTCTATTTTTGTTTTTATATCTAGAGTATCTAAATGCTTTAAAAGTGTCTCTTCTACAATAGATACTGCATTATGTACTTCAGCTGAGAGTGAAAAAGTTATGGGTTCTATTACAGTTGGAACAATACCAAAAATTTTAGTTGTTGGTCTATCTCCAACTAAGTCCATCATAATCAGTGTTTGTAACATTTCAACCTCATGTGCGCTTCCTTGCCAATCTAAATCTGCTGGTATTTGCTCAAAGTCAAAAAAGTAAACATCTCCAATTTCTGCCTTTGGAGCGTTGATAGTGTCAATAATAATCAAATAATCATACTCTACTATAATTGGAATTAGATGTTGAGCCAATGTTCCACCATCAATGATATCTATCTGGTGTTCACTTTCAAATTCATATTTCTCTTTTATATAGTTTACTATATGTACGCCAACGCCTTCATCAGCAAATAGAATATTGCCGATGCCTAAAATTAAAATTTTCAAGATTTACTTTTTTTATCTTTTTTAAGATGGTAGTCATAACCTGTAAACATAACATCAAGTGCTCCATGTTTATAACGAATAGCTGACCAAATTACAAGATATATATGTATAGGAATAAAAATCAAAAATCCCCACATTGTAATGTGATGGATTAGTCTAACGCTTGCAAGACCACCTAACCAACTGGTCATAATTGCCATTGGCTCTGCAATCAATGCACCAAAACCTAAATGGTACACGTTTGCATAAAGCATTAATCCTGTTAAAGAGGCAACAATTACAAGTGCCATAATCGCCATATATGTGACAAATTGTAACGGACCATAAATTCCCTTTTTTTGTAATTCACCAACAAAGAAATATGACTTTAATTGTGTAACCCAAGATTTAATACTTAGTACATCCTTTATTGAACGTGTCTCTCTCTCATGGTTTTTACCAAAAAAGAAAAGATAAATTCTTAAAACACCAGCAGATATTAAAATACTACCAAAAATATTGTGCCATGCACCCCATTGTGCAAATAGTAAATCTTCAGTATTCCCAGGTGAAAGAAATGGATCTGCTATATAAAAACCTGTAACACTAAGTGCAGTAATTACAATAGCTCTAATCCAGTGCAAAAGCCTATTCACCCAGCTATATACAAATTCCGGATAATAAGTTACACACTCTTGTTGCTCTTTATTTTCCATAAGTTTCTCCTAGCAAGAAGCAGAACTATTCATAGTTCCTACTTTAAACTCACCCAATTCCTTGCCTTTAACGTCCATAACATGAACAGAACATGACATACATGGGTCGAATGAGTGAATGACTCTAAGAACTTCTAACGGCTTTGTAGGGTCTTCAAGTTTTAATCCCACAAGAGAAGATTCATATGGTCCAACTTTACCATTTGCATCCATAGGTCCTGCATTCCAAGTGGTAGGAACTACTGCTTGGTAATTTTCAATAACACCATCTTTAATTTTAACCCAGTGGCTAAGTGTTCCACGAGGTACTTCACCAATAAAACGTCCTTTATAGACTTTGTCTTTATCAATCTCAAATTTTGTGTATGTGCTATCATCACTTTTAATGTTTTCCACAAGTGAATTAAATGTGCTAATCGCATTATCTGAAATAACTTTTGTCTGAAGCATTCTAGCTGCTGTACGTCCTAGTGTTGTAAAAAGAGCTCCAACTGGAAGTCCTGTACGCTTTAAAAAATCATTTACAGCATCTACAACTGGTTTATTTCCACGCGCATAATTTACTACCATTTGTGCAAGTGGACCTACTTCATAACTTTCACCATCATAACGAGGCGATTTAACCCAGCTATATTTATCTTTTTCATTAATAATTTTAGCTGGTCCATTTACAGTATCGCCATCAACAAAACCTGTATATTTAGGCTCAGTTACACCATCATATGGTTGTAAAGAGTTGCTTCCCTCGTACCACGAGTGAGTGACATCTTCTTCTATTTTTTCATCTTCAATTTCATATACTTTACTTAAATCTCCATTTTTAATGATTCCAGATTGAAACAAGTTTTTATTTCTACTAAGTAAAAATGAGTCACCACATAGAAGATTTTTAACACCCATGCCACCAAGAACACTCTCCTCAGTTCCATAAGCTGCTGCTGCCATTACAATATCTGCATAATATGCACGATCAATAAAATCTTTAACAATTTCATACTTAGTTTTCCACTCAATTAAACGAGCAGGACTCAACATATCTCTAACACTTGTAATTCCACCAACAACTAAACTTTGTGGATGTGGCTGTTTTGCTCCAAAAATTGCAAACATTTGCGCTGCTGTACGTTGCACTTCTAGTGCCTTTAAGTAGTGAGAAAGTGCAATAAGATTCTGTTCAGGTGTAAACTTGTAAGTTTTATTTCCCCAATATGCATTTGCAAATGGTCCAAGTGAGCCTTTTTTTGTAAAACCTTTTACGCGCTCTTGTACAGCTTTAAGTTCATCTTCACCCGTTGCAATTGGGCTATCTGTATACTTAAATGCCTCTTTAGAAGCCTTTGCAGGGTCTGCACTAAGTGCTGATACAATATCAACCCAATCAAGACCATGAAGATGGTAAAAATGAACAACATGGTCATGCATATAGAGTGACTCATTTAAAAGTGAACGAACAAGTTTTGCATTTAATGGTGGTGTAACACCCAAAGCATCTTCCACCGCTTCAACACCAGCTTTATAGTGTGAATATGTACAAACACCACAAATTCTCTGAGCCATAAGCCCCGCATCTCTTGGGTCACGCCCTTTTAGAATTAACTCTATACCACGCCATAGTGTTGAAGATGAATATGCCTTTTGAACAACATTATTTTCATCAATCTCAACTTCAATTCTAAGGTGTCCCTCAATTCTTGTAATTGGATCTATAACAACTCTTTTAGACATCTTCATTCTCCTGGCTATTTTTATTTGCAAAAATACTAGCAACCGCGTGAACACCAATTCCTGCTACAGTTGCTGTTAAAATAGTTGAACCAATTTTATCAACTGTAGAGTTTAAACCTTTGAATAGGTGACTATCTATTGGCTTTTCTAACGGTCCCATTGTGTCCCAGAAATCTGGTTCACTACAACCCATACAACCATGCCCTGCACCAACTGGCCAGTTTGTGTGCTGATTAAATCTTTCAGTTGAACAGTTATTGAAAGTATATGGACCCTTACATCCTTGTTTATATAGACACCAGCCCTGTTTTGCACCCTCATCACCAAAACTCTCTACAAATTCACCAGCGTCAAAATGCCCGCGACGTTCACATAAATCATGTATACGGTTAGAGTATGCCCATTTTGGACGGCTATAGACATCAATCGCAGGAAGTGTTCCAAAAAGAATGAAATAAACTAATGTTCCTACAATATTTTTAGAACTTGGTGGACATCCAGGAATATTAATAACAGGCTGAGTTATAATTTTATCTACACCTTTAGCATCGGTTGGATTTGGAGAAGCAGCTTGAATACCACCAAAACTAGCGCACGTCCCAATTGAAAAAATAGCAGCAGCACTAGAAGCTGCGTGTTCTAACACTTCAACCCCAGTTCTAGCTTGCGCACCAAGTGTTAAAAATTGTCCATTCATAGCAGTTGGAACGCCACCCTCCACCAAAAGAACATAACTTCCAGCATACTCCTGTATAGCGTGTTCTAAATTTTCTTCAGCTTGCCAACCTGAGGCTGCCATTAATGTTTCATGATATTCTAAAGAGACATAATCAAAAATAAGTGTATCTATAGTAGGCGCGTCTGTACGAACTAAAGATTCACTACAACCAGTACATTCAGCCAAATGAAGCCAAACTAGTGGGATTCTATTTGCAAGAGCTGTAGCATCTGCAATTAGAGGTGTAAATTGTGAAGGAAGTGCAAGCATAGCAGCAATTCCAGCTGACCATTTTAAGAAATCACGTCTCTCAATTCCATTTTGCTCTAAAACAGCCTCTATTGGAATATCTTTATGCGCTTGCATTTTTGAAAGAGTTTCTAAACGCTCTGTCGCTTTGGTATACAACGATTCAAATCCACTCATACTTATCCTCCCTAAAATATATTTGTACTAATATAACATATCAATATTAGAATTTAACCTTAAAAAATTAAAAAGTTTTATAAATATAGAATTAAAACTGATTAATGTTCATTTTTACACAAGATTTAAGAAAACGAACTTAGAATGTAATTTTAGTACGTGATGAATTTGAAGAGTATCTAGGTGCAATAAAATCTTCAAAAAATAGTGAAAAATCAGGATTTCCATTACAAATAAAAAATGATGACTCAATAGGAGTGAAAAAATAGGTTTTATACCAATGCTAAAAGCTACTTTTTCCATATTGCACCCTTTTTTTTACACCACCTATAAAAAAATCTTGATGGCAATAGCTCTTTATCAAGCTCTTTATCATTTAAAAGATGTTCAGATAATATTTTTGCTAGAAATGGCGCAAGAACAAAACCTCGCCCACCTACTCCATTTATCATATATAGGTTTGGATAATAGACAAGCTCATCAACTTTTGCTTTATAATCATGTAGTAAAGAGGGAAACTCTAAAAGTGTTTTAGAAGAGTCTACAACTTTTCCAAGAAGTGGCAGATAGTCAAACGAACCAGCGCGTACTCCTACAAAACTATTTTTCACTTCAACATCATCTAAAGCGACTAAAGTAGATGCTGAGTTTAAAAGTTCAATATTGTCCTCTTTTGTAGCTTTGACTTCTGAAAACTCTCTGTGATGAGTAGCACCAATTGTAATTTCACCATTTTGTTTCGTAGCAGAGACAGATACACCACTATGAAGATTATATGGAACTTTTGTACTACTAACAACATCACAACGCTGTCCTAAAATTGGACGAATTTTAATAACCTCTTCATCTAAAATATTTTCATACCCAGTTGCTAATATTACTACCTTAGCTTTAAGATGATTATTTAAAATCCAATGCCCATCAAACTCTAACTCTTTTATCTCTTCATTTATAAACATACTTCCACTAGATAATTTTTTACACAACTCTTTAGATTCCACTAAAGCCCCATCATTAAAGAAAAGTGCATCTTCGTAAAACTCTTTTTTTAATTCAGTAAATAGCTTGGGTTCACTCAACCAATCGCTGTGTGTTTGAGCAAAATGTATGAACCTACTCTTTTCAAAATCTTGTGAAGCAGAGTGAAGAAGTCCTTGTTTAGTTAAAAGTTCAGGAGCAAGTTTTTGATAGAAGTCTAAAGCATAGATAAAAGATTTGTTTACAAGTTCTAAAAGATACCCACCTTTAGCAACCTTGGGAGCTAAAAATGCACCAGCAGCGCCACTTGCACCACCAGCTATACCAGTTTTATCAACAAGTGCGACATTACTACCACCGACACTTAGAAAATGAGCTAATGCACTTCCATTAATCCCAGCGCCGATAATTAGATAATCAAACACTTATCTCTTTAATATCAGCTATTGATTTAAATCGTAAATAGATTCCAGCTATTAGGTTTTTACGATTTGTACGAACCGCCTCATCTTCGGCATTTACCATTACATTATCAAAAAAAGCATCTAGACTGTTTTTTAGACCAAATAGTGCCTCTAACTCTTCATCATATGTCACATAACTATTATTAGATACCGCTTCATATGCTTTATATAACTCTATCTCTGCATCTTCTTCAAATAATTTACTATTTATACTTAAAGTTTCTTCTAAATTTACATCTTTGATTATATTAGCAACACGTTTGAATGTTGAGAATACCTCTTTAAAGTCACTACCTTGAACAATCGAGTTTACAGCAGATATTTTTTTATCAATCTCTAAAATATTTTGCTCACTACTTCCTAGAACTGATAAGATTACAGATGGGTTAACCGCGTAAAATTGGTACAAACGCTCTTTAAAAAAGTCATTTAACTTCTCTGTATCAAATGATGTATATAGTGGCGTTAACTTTTTTACAACATCTTCAAAAGAGAACACAAGCTTATGTTCTAATACAATTCTTAAGATTCCAATTACTGATCTACGCAAGGCAAATGGATCACGCGAACCTGTTGGAATCTTATCTATACTAAACAGTCCAAGTAGTGAATCTAACTTATACGATAGTGCGACTATAGAGCTTATAATAGTAGATGGTAACTCACTTTGCTCACCATCTGGAAGATATTGCTCTTTAAGTGCATTTGCTACTACATCATTCTCACCAAGTGCTTTTGCATAGTAATAACCCATTAAACCCTGAAGTTCAGTAAACTCATAAACCATTTCACTCATTAAGTCAGCTTTACTAAGTTCTGCGCTTTTTATTAAGTCAGCTTTTGCACTCTCTTGATTTAATCCATCATTTGTAACTATCTGCTCTTTATACATATCAAATAGTGTTAAAGCAATATTTTTCTCACGCTCTATTTTATCTGCCATACTTCCAAGACCATTCATAAAAACAACTTTATCAAGACCTTTTGTACTCAATCCTGCTTTTAAATCATTATCATAAAAGAAAAGTGCGTCGCTAAGTCGTGGTCGTAGAACTCTTTCATTACCTTCAATAACTTTAGAGTAATCATCAGTTAAAGCATTTGTTACTACAACAAACTGATTGGTTAACTTTGCATCTTTAAAGACTGGGAAATAGCGTTGATGCTCTTTCATAGATGTAATGATAACTTCAGGAGGAAGACGTAAAAATTCTTCATCAAATGTACCTATAAGCGCTGTAGGATTCTCTGTAATTGCAACTACTTCATCTAAGAGATCACCATCATCTTCAATTTTCACACCATATGTACTTTCAAGCCTTTTAAAACCATCTTTAATTATCTGGCGACGCTCTTCTTGAAAAAGTACAACTCCACCATTTTTCAAAACATTAAAATAATCATTTGCAGTCTCTACAAATTTAGGCTCAAAACTACTACTTCTATGCACATATGTCATCTTTTGGCACGAAACACCAAAAAGTTCAGATTCAACACCATCTTGACCTAAAGTAACATTTAACCAACGAACCGGACGGATAAATGAGTCACTTCTACTGCCCCAACGCATAGATTTTCCAAAATTTAAACTCTGTAAAAAACTATTTATCATCTCATTTAAAAGAGCATCAGAAGTACGTCCTTTAATCTCTTTCTTAAAATAGAGCACCTCTTTAGCACCTTTTATAGCTTTACCAATCTCATCAAGAGTTACACCACATTTACGAGCAAACCCCTCTGCTGCTTTTGTTGGCTCACCATCTTTATACGCAACAGCAAGTGGAGCGCCATAAAACTCTTCAAAACTATCACTCTGTGAAGTAGGAAATTCACGATGCCAAAGAACTAAACGACGAGGTGTATAGTAAAATTCAAATTTACACATTAAATTCATATCTTCTAAAATTTTAGCCCACTTACTGTCTATTGAAGGGAGCTCTTTTACTAGTGGTATTGCTGGTAGTTCTTCAACACCAATTTCTATTAGAAGTGACTTTAACATGAACATCCTTGAATTTTTTCGCAATTTTACTATTTTAGCGTTGAAAACATAATAAAAGGACAAATATTATCCCATTTAAGTTTATTTAAGGTTAGTGATTGATAAAATACACCCAAACAAACTCAAAGGATTTAAATATGCCAAAAGTAAACCGTTATGTTGACATCTCAACAGTAGATCGTGAAGCAAAAAAAGATTATATTGACCGTCACTCTCCATTTGTTCATTGTGAAGACAGCGCTACTAAAGAGCAACCTTTCAAAGTAACAGTTAAAATGGGAAATGAGTATACTCACCCTGATGATTTTGATCACTACATTGGTTACGTTCAACTATGGGATGGTGAAACTCTTTTAGGGCAAAGTACTTACACTCCTGGTACATTAGGAAATATAAAAGGTCATGTAGAGGCTACATTTACAATAATTCCTACAAAAAATAAATTAAAGTTAAGTGCTATGAGTTACTGTACTAAACACGGTTTATGGGAAAGTGATCCTGTAGAAGTCACAGTCAACTAATTATTTTAGAGCCCTTTTACTGGGCTTTAATAGACACCTTCAATACAACCGCTAATTGAGCCATGTATTTAACTCTATGCTTTTACTGGGCTTTAATAGACACCTTCAATACAACTAATTTAAAATATATTTCATATTTAAAACTTCTAAAATATTTTATTATTAAAAAAATAAATTTCCTAATCTAATTCTAATAATAGACGATATATCGCGTTGATTAAATATCTATAAACAAGGCAAGTAAATGAGCACAATGTACTCAGAACACGACGGCGTCAACGAATTACTAAAAAAGATTCTTTTTGATGTACAAGGATTTACAGAAAATCAGATTAATCATATTAAACACTTGAATAAAATTGGTATCTCGTTATCAGCAGAGAGTAACCGTGAAAAGCTTTTAGAGACTATACTAGTTCAAGCAAAAAACTTTACCCAAAGTGATGGTGGAACACTCTATATGATGAGTGATGATAAAAAGCATCTAAAATTCAATGTCGTTCAAACAGATTCACTTGATATTCGTATGGGTGGGACACAAGATGAAATCAGTTGGCCTGAACTTCCACTATACAAACAAGATGGAAATGAAAACCGTGAAATGGTTGCAGCCTTGTGTGCTTTAACTGGTGAGCTGATTAATATTGATGATGTATATGAGTCAAAAGATTTTAACTTTGAAGGTACTAAAAAGTTTGATGAAAGCACTGGCTTTAGATCAAGGTCGATGCTTGTTATTCCTATGAAAAACTACCAAGGTGATGTAGTAGGTATATTACAACTTCTAAACCGTCAAGATGAAAACAGTGATGTAACTGTTTTCAATAAAGAAGATGAAGAGAGTACACTCTCACTTGCTTCTCAAGCTGCAATGGCTATTACAAATCTTCAACTTATTAACGAACTAGAAGAATTATTAGAATCCTTCATTAAAAGTATCGCAAGTGCAATTGATTCTAAGTCTCCATATACTGGTGGTCATGTTAGAAAAGTTGCAGAACTTTCAGTATTAATAGCAACTGCATTAAATGAAACAGAAGATGAAAAATATAAAGAACTCTCATACAACGAAGAAGAGCTTAACGAGATTAGAATAGCTGCTTTAATGCACGATATTGGAAAAATAACAACTCCTGAATATGTAGTAGATAAAGCAACTAAACTAGAGACAATTACAGACCGTATTGAAGAGGTTAAATTTAAATTTGAAATTCTTAAACGTGATTTAGAGATAGAACATCTAAAAAAAGAGATGCTCTTAGTTGGTGCAAATAAAACAGATGAGATTATAAAGCTAAAAGAGGAACATCAAATTAAAATTAATCAGTTAGATAGTGATTATGCCTTTATAGAAGTTGCCAATAAAGGTAGTGAGTTTATGAGTGAAGATAAAATTGAACGAATTAATAAAATAGCTAAACAAGTTTACTATATAAACGGTGAACGTCATAGTATTTTAACTGAAGATGAAATATATAATCTATCTATTCGAGCTGGAACTCTTAATAATGAAGAGAGAGTAAAGATTAATGATCATGTTGTAGTAAGTATTAAAATGCTTAACGCATTACCATTTCCTAAAAAACTATCACGAGTTCCTGAAATTGCAGGTGGACACCATGAAAAGATAAATGGGAAAGGGTACCCTCTTGGACTTAAAGGTGATGAGCTTAGTTTAGAATCAAGAATTCTAGCCATTGCTGATGTTTTTGAGGCATTAACCGCTGCAGATCGCCCATATAAACCAGCTAAGAAACTAAGCGAAGCTATGAAAATAATTGGCTTTATGGTAAAAGATAGTGAGCTAGATGGTGATTTAGTGAATTTCTTTTATGAAAAAAATCTACACATGAAATATGCAAAAGAGGAGCTTTTAGAATCTCAAATTGATGTTTAGTTTTACATTATAACTTCATTTTACGCTTAATAACCATTTCATATGCGAGTGGAATGATTATTAGCGACAAAATAGCTGAAGTTACAACTCCTCCTATCATAGGAGCGGCGATACGTTGCATAACTTCACTACCGATACCATCATTGTACATAATTGGCAGAAGTCCAGCTAAAATAGCAAATACTGTCATTAGTTTTGGACGTACACGCTGAACTGCTCCCTCATAGATAGCATCTCTTAGTTGTATTGCTGTAATGTCACCATATTTTTTAATCACCTCTTCAACAGATTCTTTTAAATAGACTATCATAACAATAGCAGTCTCAGCTGCTACTCCTAGAAGTGCTAAAAAGCCTACAATTACTGCAACACTCATATTAAAATTGAGCATATCTATATAAATTAGTCCACCAAGTAGAGCAAAAGGGAGAGTTAAAAATACAATTAGTGTACTTGATAGTTCATTTAGGGCAAAATATATTAGCATCAAAATAATAACAAGAACAGCAGGTACTATCCATATAATACGATCCATTGCTGATTCTAGATATTCACTCTGACCTGCCCACCCTAAAAAATAACCATCAGGTAATTTTATATTTTTTAATATCTCTTTAGCTTCACTCTTATATTCAGATGCACTTACACCCTCTTTTGGAGTAATATATACATATGTAGTAAGTTGTGCATTCTCACTTTTAATGACAGAACCACTCTCTTTATAATCAACTTTAGCAAATGTTGAAAGCGGAACAAAACCTAAAGGAGTTTTAACTAAAATATCTCTAATTTGACTCAGTGTTCTACGCTGAGTCTCCTCAAAACGTAAAGATATTGGGTAACGTTCTAAATTTTTGTACATTGTAGATATTTTTTTGCCACCAATTGCTGTTGAAGTGTAAGCTAAAAGTTGCTCTTTAGTCATGTTATAACGCTGCAGTGCTTTTGTATCTATATCAATATCTATATAGTAACCAGCACTACTTTGATCTGCAAATACTGACATACTTTTATTAAATGATCTTAGAGTTACTTCAATGTCACTAGCTATTTTTTGTAATGTATCTGAATCATTTCCATAAATTTTAATACCAAGAGGTGTGCGAATACCACTTAATAACATATCTATGCGTCCTCGAATTGGATATGTCCAAGAATTTATAAGACCTGGAATCTGTAATGTATCTTCCATCTCATTGAGCAATTTTTTAAAAGTCATACCCTCTCGCCACTCACTTTGAGGTTTAAAAGTAATAACCGTTTCAATCATTCCAAGAGGAGCTGGATCTGTTGCGCTATGTGCGCGCCCGCCTTTACCAAATACCGTTTCAACTTCAGGAAAACTTTTCAAAATTTTATCTGTCTTTTGAGTTAGCTCTTTACTTACATCCACACTAAGACCATAAGGTGTAACTGGCATATACATAACAGTGCCCTCATTTAACATAGGTATAAATTCCCATTTTAGATTATTATAAAGAGGTATCGCAAAACTAAGAGCGACTAATGCAGCGCCCAAAACAACAAATCTAAATTTCAATCCTAATGTTAAGATAGGATTATAGAGCCATATAAAGAATCTATTAAGTGGATTTTTATTCTCACTAATTATATGCCCACGTACTAACCAAATCATTAAAACTGGAACAAGCGTAACTGAAAGCAAGGCACCTGCACTCATAGCAAATGTTTTTGTAAATGCTAAGGGAGTAAAGAGTAGTCCCTCTTGTCCAGAAAGTGCAAATATTGGTAAAAATGAAGCAACAACTAAAGCTAATGCAAAAAAGATTGGTCGACCTACTAATTTAGATGAAGAGATTATCGCATTAATGCGCTCTTCATTTGTAATGCTCCCCTTTTTCTCTATTATTTTATGTATAGATTTATGAGCATTTTCTATCATCACAATCGTAGCATCCACCATCGCCCCAATTGCAATAGCAATTCCACCTAAAGACATTATATTTGAGCCTATGCCAAATAGTTTCATAAGTAAAAATGTAAAGCCTACAGTTAGTGGTAGGATTATTAGAACTATCAATGCACTTCTTGCATGTAGTAAAAATAGTCCAATAACAATAATTACAATAATACTCTCTTCAATTAAAGTAGTTTTTAGAGTTTCAACTGACTTTTCAATCAGGTCACTTCTGTCATATGTTGGTACAACTTCAACACCATCTACTTTAAGATTAGAGAGTTTTTCTTTAATATTTTTAATCACTTTATAAATATCTTCGCCATAGCGAACCATAACTATGCCACCAACTACCTCACCATCACCATTCAAATCAGCCACACCACGGCGATTTTGTGGCACTAACTCAACACGACCGACTTCATTAAGTCTGACTGGAATACCACCCCTACTTGCAACTACTAAATCAGCAATCTCTTCACTGTTTTTTAAAAAACCTTTAGCTTGAACCATCCACTCAAACCCATTTTGAATGACAATACGCCCACCAGTGTCATTATTGTTCTGATTTAAGGTTTTTATTACATCTTGAATAGATAAGTTATAACGAACTAGTGCGTGATTATCAACTGTTAATTGGTAAGTTGGAACAAAGCCTCCAATGCTTGCAACTTCACTAACTCCATCTACACTAAGAAGTGCATACTTATAATAGTAGTCTTGCAAACTTCGCAACTCTTGTAAATCTTTTGTTTTAGATTTTAGCGCATACTCATAAACCCAACCAACGCCTGAAGCATCTGGTCCTAAGGCTACTTCCATGTTTGAGGGCAGTTGACTTTGTATAGTAGAGAGTTGTTCTAAAACACGTGAGCGAGCCCAGTAAAGGTCAACATCATCTTTAAAAATTATGTATATAAGAGCGTTCTCATAAGTTGAATAACCACGAACTGTATCAATCCCAGCAATTGATAAGAACTGTGACACAAGTGGATATGTGCCCTGTTCTTCTATAATTTCAGGAGATTGCCCTTTCCAAGTAACTTGTACAATAACTTGCGGGGGTGACAGGTCAGGTATTGCATCTAGTGGAGTATTTTTAACTGCCCAAAATGATCCAGCTGCAACAAAAAGAGCAATTAAAAGAGTTAAAAATCTATTAGTGGCACTCCAGCCTATTAGTTTTTCAATCATTCGTACAGTCCATTAATTTGTGCATCACTATCCATTAAGAAGAGTGCATTATTAACAACTTGTTCATCCTTTTCTAAACCAGATAAAAGAATATATTTTTTGCCATTTAATGGTTTAACCTCCACAATAGATGGTTCATATTCTCCCTCATACTCACCCGCTTTAAATACATAAAATTTGTCGTTTTTACGCATTACTGCACTACGTGGAAGAGTCATAAAACTCTCTGCTTTAGTTTGTGCCTCTACTTTTGCATATAATCCTGGAAAAATGGAGTTATCTCTATTTTCAACACGTAAACGTAACGTTGCTGTTGCCTCTTTTGGGTTAATTCTCTCAAGAAGCTTCTGTGCAGTTGCATTAACTGATTTAGTCATGCCATCTAATTTTACATTGAAGTTTGTAAAGCTTTTGACTTGTGAGATACTTGAAGTGTATACCTTTGCTTCTACCCAAATCACATCTAAGTTTACTATCTCAAAAAGTTTTGTACCAGTTTTAAAAGCACTTCCTTGGTTAATATTTTTCATAAAAATATAACCATCAATTGGAGAGACTATTGTTGTGTAATAATCAGCATCTCTATTTTTTTCTATAGTTTTAATTTCTGAACTATTTATTCCTAAAAGATAAAGTTTTTGACGAGCACTATTTACCATCTCTTCTGCTGAACGTGTTAAATTATAACGATACGAGTTTATATAGTCCTCTTTCGCTCTTAATACTTCAGGACTATAAACCTTAACTAATGGCTCTCCTTTTTTAACTCTCTTAAAATGTCTATCTGCGTACAGTACTTCAACAAATCCACCAAAGCGTGGTGTAACATCAACTACACGGCTCTCATCAACTACACTGTAACCAAAAAATTGTTGAGACCGGTGAGTATTTTTTTCTAATGTCGGTGAGACAGTCTGTACATTAAATAGTTGACTCACACCAATAATTTCTGCATTTACAACAGAGGATAAAAGAAGTGTCATAAATAGTATAATTCTCATTTTTGAACTCCTAGTAGTGCTTCAATTGAGGCGTTATGTTTATAATACTCTGCCACAGCACTAATGCGCTGCTCTTCAAGTCTCAACTCTTGCTTAATAAGATCAATATATTTAAATAAATCGCCACCTGCTGTAATTGAAGAGCTACTTAAATCAAACATATGTTCAATTTGGGGCATACTCTCTTTAGTTAAAATAGTATATGTAGTATGTGCTTGACGCATATAGGCGTAATGTGCTTCAAGTTCTGATTGAACTCTTTTTTGTGTGTTATTTAAAATACTTTTACTCTCTAGTAGCTTTTTGCGTTGTCGTTGGCTTTTTAATTTTTCAGCTCCATAAACCGGCAGAGCTATTCCAACAGCAAGAGAGAGATAATCTTCATATGAATTACGGTAAAAATATCCAGCTTTAACTGTAGGGTCTGGGTACACTTCTAAATCACGTAACGCCAGAAGTGCTTTAGCCTCTTTAACACTACTTGCTTCTGCCTTCATAGTGAAGTTATTTTGTAACTCTTTAGTAAGCTCTTTTAAATTAGTTAGTTTTGGCATAAAAAGCTCTATTTGCAGATCAAAAACTTGTTTTGTACTAAGATAGCTAAGATTTGAGTATTGTGCTTCCATAGCTTGAAGAAGTCTATTTTTTCTAATTTTCAAATTTGAAAGGCTCATTGTTGCAGACATGATTCCCATATGTTGGTTCGGTGTTGTAACTGTGTAAGCCGTACTAAGATCAATACTTTGCTGCGTTAACTCTTCAAACTTGCATATAATTGAGTACAGAGTTGTAAGCTCCCATACTCTATATGCACTATGTTTTATTTTTGAGACTAAAAGTGCTTTAGCCTCTTCAAGCATAAATATTTTAGTCTCTTTATTTGCAAGAGCACTCTTCTCTTCTAAATCTAGTTTTCCAAAATATGGCAGTTTTTGCTCTAGCGTGATAGCACTAGATTGCATACGCTCAATTGACCTATTATTAATATCGTTTAATTGGATGTCATTAATATTAAGTGTGAGTTTTGGATTTGATAGTTTACGAGATAGTAAAACAGCAATATCAGCAGCATCTATACGCTCTTTAATGACTTGCAAAGATGGATGTTCTTGTAGTGAAGCCACAATTAAACTATCTAGTGAGACTGCACTAAGTGATATAGCCCCAAAAAGTGTAAGGGATGCAACTTTTGAGAAAATGTTCATGCGACATCCTTAAATGTTAACAGAGCTTTTAATTCTATACTTTTTACCATCATCTGTTATAACAAAAATATGTATCTGCCAAGTACCACCCATTGAAAAATCTAAATTAGCAGAGTACTTTCCATTACCAAGTGATTTAGTAACAGAAGTAGCTTCCATCTTTGGCATACCTGGCATTGCTGGCATAAAAACTTTAACCTTTACCTCTGCACCATCTAGTGCTTTACCCTTTTGAGTTATATCAAATACTACCCTATTAATGCCTGTAGTCAAAGGCTTTTGTGAACTCATATGCACTGAGGTAGCACGAAATTTAGCTGATTTTTCAAATCCAGCTGCATAAGCAAAACCTAGTGTCAATAATATTGTTAAAATCGCTGTAAAAAGTTTCATAAGAAAATCCTTTATTATTTAAAGAGAGTATATCTATTGTATGTGTAGTCTTTGTGTAGTCCGTTAGTCTTACACAACTAATTCTTTATATTAAAAGTGATATATTAATTAGAATCTAATTTTAATAGTATACAATGTTATATTATAAAAAATAGGAATAACATGGCAGAACCAATTACTACAACAATATTAGGAGTTACTTTATGGGAATATTTAGGAAAGCCAATTGTTGATAAAGTGAAGGATAAATATTCAGAAAAAGTCTTAGATAAGATATTATCCTCTTTTGAAATTGAAAATGATGACAAAAATATTGTTAAATCTGAATTATTAAAATGTAATAAAAGTACATTTGATAATGAAAATATATTTTTGAAGTTTATTAATGAAAATAAAAATATTCAAAATTTAGTAAATGATAAACCAATTTTCATTAGAAGTTTGGTTGATATTGAAGATTCAGAAATTGATATAACTCCTAAGAATCCTTATATTCAAGATAGCTTAAATAGTATAAAAAATTCCAAAATCAAGATAGGTTAAAGTGCCTAATATTGAAAATAGTTTTAATAATGTTCATAATTCAGAAATTAATATCACTCTTAATTCATTAGACCCAAGTGAATTAGTAACGCATATAACAGAAGATGACATAGCTAAGGCAATAAAACTAACATTAGAGTTAAAAAAAGAGTTAGAAAAAAGGTTTTATTTCATAGATGATGGATACGAAACTATTTTCAATATAGTTTGTAATGATTTAGATATAAAAAATAGTATCTTATTAGCAAAATTACACAGCACAATCTCAAATCTATCAAACTCATCATATTGGCTACTTGGAAATGGTGGTGAGGGAAAAAGTACAACTTTAATAAGGCTGGCTGTAGAGTGCGTTATACAAAACAAATCATCATTTTATATAGATTTTGAGCATCCATCTTTAAAAGAGGATGCTATAGTTGATATGATTAAATATATTAAGCATCATACCAATAATAAAGCATATATCTTTATAGACAATCCTGACATAAAGATTGATTTAATTAAAATATTTTTTAAACAAATCATTAAATATAATTTTGAGTTTATCATTGTACTTGCTGAGAGAAAAAATAGGTATGAATATTTATTAAATACAAATAAAGATGCTCTATATATAACAAATCACCCTCATTTGGAAAACTTTACAGTAATGGAAGTTCCAAATGAGATTAAGAGATTAGTTTATGAAAAATTTTATGAATTACTCGGTGAGAAAAATCAAAAAATAGAAGAAATCATAAATACAACTATAAATGAAAAAGACTTAGCTTTTGTAAATGCTACTTATAAAATATTGTACGAATTATCAAAAACAAGATTTATAACCTATAAATTTGACTGGTTAGAGTATAAAGATATAGCTGAGGGAAATTTTCCATCTTTAAAAGATAGCTATAAATATATTGCATTTTTTTACTATTTTCGAATAAGAGTTCCTTTTTCTATCTTTGAGAAATTATTTCCTTATCAAAATCGAGATTTAGATCAATTTATAAAATATTATTCAGAAACAGGTACAACTGAACAAAAAGAGCCTATCATTTTTGAAGAAGTTAAGCTAAATAAATTGAACAGTATATATTTTCTAAGAGCAAAACATGAAATTGTTGCTGAACTATTTTTTGATGATATGCAATATTCAAATGAAGAATTTACTAAAATTTTTATAGATGTAATCAAAATATTTGATGAAAATGACAGTTATCAGGTAAACAGTTTAATCCAGTTATTTGGTAATAAGCAAATACATTTAGATAGTGATAGAAAATATAGAATAGATTTTTCATTTATAGATGATATTTTAAAAGATGACTTTTTAACAACCAAGTTTAAAACGAATTTTAATTTATATGGGTCAATCTACCTTGCAAGGTTTTGGACACTAATAGAAAATGTTGAAAATAAAGATTATGCAGTAAAATTCTTAGAAAAGGCTGTAAAAGAAATTCCACAAGATTTACACTTTAAAACAGAACTAGCAAAAGTGTACCAAACACTAAAAAAGTATGATGATGCTGAGAAAGTATTGTTAGATTCATTAGAGATAGATAATAAACAGTTGCACCCACGAACAGAACTAGCAAAAGTGTATCAAACACTAAAAAAATATGATGATGCAGAGAAAGTACTGTTAGATTTATTAGTTATTGATGAAGATAATCTGCAAGCACGAACAGAACTAGCAAAAGTGTACCAAACACTAAAAAAATATGATGATGCAGAGAAAGTATTGTTAGATTTATTAGTTATTGATGAAGATAATCTGCAAGCACGAACAGAACTAGCAAAAGTGTACCAAACACTAAAAAAATATGATGATGCAGAGAAAGTATTGTTAGATTTATTAGTTATTGATGAAGATAATCTGCAAGCACGAACAGAACTAGCAAAAGTGTATCAAACACTAAAAAAATATGATGATGCAGAGAAAGTATTATTAGCGTGTATCGATATATCTCCTAAAGATTTAAATTCAAGAACAGAACTAGCAAAAGTGTATCAAACACTAAAAAAATATGATGATGCAGAGAAAGTATTGTTAGCGTGTATCGATATATCTCCTAAAGATTTAAATTCAAGAACAGAACTAGCAAAAGTGTATCAAACACTAAAAAAGTATGATGATGCAGAGAAAGTATTGTTAGATTTATTAGTTATCGATAAAGATAATTTGCAAGCACGAACAGAACTAGCAAAAGTGTATCAAACACTAAAAAAGTATGATGATGCAATTAAATATTTAAAAGAATATATAAAATTAGACCCAAATGGGTTACACCCACGAACAGAACTAGCAAAAGTGTATCAAACACTAAAAAAGTATGATGATGCTGAGAAAGTATTGTTAGATTTATTAGTTATCGATAAAGATAATTTGCAAGCACGAACAGAACTAGCAAAAGTGTATCAAACACTAAAAAAGTATGATGATGCCGAGAAAGTACTGTTAGAATCATTAGAGATAGATAATAAACAGTTGCACCCACGAACAGAACTAGCAAAGGTGTATCAAGCACTAAAAAAGTATGATGATGCAATTAAATATTTAAAAGAATATATAAAATTAGACCCAAATGGGTTACACCCACGAACAGAACTAGCAAAGGTGTATCAAGCACTAAAAAAGTATGATGATGCTGAGAAAGTATTGTTAGAATCATTAAGTATTAATAGATTTGACTTTTATGCTATGGCTGGATTAATTAGACTTTATAGTGACATTTCAAAACCTAGAAAAGCTTTTAAAAAAGTAGATGAGTTTTTATCTCAAAAAGGGCTAAAGTTTTTTGGAGGAAGTAGCTCAAGAGCACATCAAGCACTATTTAATAATCTATTCTTTTTATGTAAAAGATATAGATATTTTAATGAAGCAAAGAAGTATTATAAGAATTATGAAAATATATTAGATAGTCGAAATATTAATAGTTATAATTTTAATATAAAAGAAAAAAATTTTACATATAAAGAAAAAGATTTAATTGGCTTTGTTCAAGAAATAGATGACCATAAAATTGTTATAGATAACAAAAAATATAAAAATTATAGATTTGAAGTTGAAGTGGGGACTAAAGTTATATTTGATTTAGACTTTAGCCATAATATTAGAAATATAGAAAAGTTAGATTAATAAATTATAACTTTTCAATCAAACTTGACAACTCAGCCTTTAGACTATTTTTACGTTCAGGACTAATTCTATCTAACTCGTAATGCAGTGACAGACCATCTTCTTCTATGCTTCTCTTATGCAAGTCACAAGATTCGTATTTTTTAACACTAAAAAGTGTAATCGGTCGCATAAACCCCTTGGGTGTTATCTGTGTTTGCTCTGTACAATCAAATTCATTGTTTAAAAGTAGTTGAGTCTCTTCTGAAATCCATACTTCATTTGGCTTTGCAGCTGATTCAATTCTGCTCGCTAAATTAACAGAAGAGCCTATAATTGTATACTCTAATCTATTTTCACTTCCAAAGTTACCAACTGTACAATAACCTGTATGAATACCCATACGAACTTGAAACGGTTTTGTAAAGCCTTTTAATTTCCAATGACTATGTAACACATTCATATGATCTTGCATAGCTAGTGCCATATTTACACACGCTTGTGCATCTTCTTGTATACCTTTAGACTGAGGATCTCCAAAAAATAGCATCATTGCATCACCAATGTATTTATCTACAGTCGCGCCATACTCTAGGGCAATAATTGTCATACCATTAAGATAGTCATTTAAAAGTTCACTTAAGTCTTCAGATTCCATCTTATCTGTGGTATCAGTAAACCCAACAATATCAGAAAAAAAGATAGTTAATTTTTTACGTTTAGATGTTAATGTAACATCTTGCGCACCAGAAAAGATAGATTCATATATTTGAGGAGAGAGGTACCTAGAGAGTTTAGAAGATAGCTCTTCAAGCATCTCATTTTTACCCTGCTCTTGTGTAAGCTTTATACGATTTTCACTCTCATTTTTAAGTTCAATTAGAGCATTTGCCATTCCTGTTATCATCATATTAAAAGATTTAGATAGTTTTCCAATCTCATCATTTGAAGATACATCAACTTGATAGGAGTAATCTTGTTTGTGTGTAATATCGTCTGCAACTTTTGACAGCTTTATAATAGGTCTAATCAAACGTGAAATAAAATAGAGTGAGATAAGTCCAATTAAAAGAGCACCAACGATTAAAGCTATTATAAATATATTTTCATATTTACGCAAAAGCTTTGAAAAAACCTCCCCATCCTCTTCTAAAATAATTTTTATATCAGGTTTACTTTTCAAATTCATACCTACATGAACTGCTTGCGTAAACTCTTTTGGACGAAAAAATACATTTTTATTGTCTACTATGATATAGTAATGACGGTTTTTACTATTTGAAAAAAAACGTGTTAAATTTTTAAGAGAAAAATCAACTACTAAAGTTCCAATTAAAGTTTTATCAAAAGGTGAATAAATTTGTGTAGAAAAGAATGAATCAGATTTCATAACTTGTGATAGTTTTTTAGCATTACTAGAGGCTATTATTTTACCTGAATTATCTATAATATGAAAATCACCATCTAACTCTAATGAACTCTTTTTCTCTTCAAGTAGATGGCTAATTCTACGATCTAGATCTAATGAAAAAATATCATTCATTGTATCTAAGCCTACAACAAACTCCATATCGCTCTTTAAAGTCTGTAAATATTGTTCAATACGATTTACGCTTAACTGTAGTTGCGTTTGCATCTCATTTTGTGCATTTTTACGATACTCATTACGAAGTATATTTCCAGCATATAACATCAATAAAATATATGGAATAAGACTAACTGAAAGGATTAAGAGAATAGTTTTAAGTTTAAAACTCATAAAGTATTCTCATGTCATCATCAACTAGACTTAGTGGAAGATAACCTATAGCTCCTTCAACATTTTTAATAAAAAGTTTAACTGAACGTGCTGAAGCTTGTGTAATTGGTGGACTAATACCTTGAAAGTGCTGTTTTATCCAGTACTTATTTAGCTTCTCTCGATTAATCTTTAAAACGTTTTTCTCAAATTTTTGTCTTAAATCAGAAGCTAAAAGCATATTTATTGGTAAAACTTTGGTATCTCCTACATAGTGACGTTTCATTAAGAAAATATCTTTTAATTGACGTAATGTAGGAATTTCAACTTTACTTTTATGTGAGGTAACCACAACACCATACTTAGCAGCAGATAATTGAACTAACAATATAATTAAAATAGTAAAAATATACTTCATTAGAATAGCACCGAAAAAGAGGTAATAAATTTATTTAACTTATCATCAGAGTTCCACTGATACTCAGCTTTTAAAGATACAGGATAAATTGGTCTATAGCTATACCCAAAGATTCCAATGTGATCGGACATATTTATAGCATCATCATGAAAATATTCATAACGTCCAACAAGAGCATGTTTAGATGAAATTCTATAATGAGATTGAAGATATGAAGCGAACTTATAACCCTTAACAGTACTAGCATGATCATCAATATGGTTCAGTGCTACTTCAGACTGAAGAGAAAGATTAGAGAACTCATACTTTGCATTTAGTTGCGCAAAATGTGTGCGCTTTCTATCTTCAGTTATAAATTCACCAAAACTTCCACCATATTGGAAATCCATACTATCTTCATTTTCTAATGAGATACCAAAGAAGTGCTCATTTTTAATATTTATATAGTCTGCATCTATATCTTTATTATTTTGCATGAATAGATGATAAGTAAGTGAATCAAACCAAGGTAGATAACCATAAATGTCTAATCCAGTCAAAAACTTAGGAAACATTTTACTACTAAGAAGAGGATTAGAGCTAGTCTCTCTAAGAACATTAATAGGTTCAAGATTCCAATAACCAATTGGTGTAATCTGCTTTCCTAGACGAAAATTTGCCATTTCTGAGTATCGATAATCAACGTAAACTCTCTCTTTATGAAAATGACGGTCATACGCTTGTGTACCAGCTCTAAAATCACGCTGAAAATATGGTGCCGCTTCTAGTTCAGCTAAATAAGAGAGTTCATGAGTAATGTTACCATAAGCTAGAACTGCAACATCATCAAGTCTAGCGCGCCTCCTTGTTTCACCAACTTCATAATCAGTAGAAAAGTATCCACCTATGCGAAGTTTTTCGTGTAACTTAACACCATGCCCTAACTGATAATGCCCTGCGTTTGCAAGTAGAGTAAAGATAAAAAATAAAATTAGAGAAAATCGCATTATCTAACATCCTACTAAATATTCTTAATTTATATAACTAAGTTTTATGATCAAGAAGTATACATATTTTTTCCTTACTAATATCTTTCTAAAATCTAAATATTTCAATATTATCTCTTTTTAACACACCTTTGATTAAACTTTCGATAATGGATTCCTATCAAAATAGAGCGATTTTGCACAACCTTTATGTTTTACGTGAATTGGGTGTAAAGTATATTGACCCAATAAGCATTAATGAACCTAGTTCTATTGAACTTCCAAACAACTTTAAAGATCTAAAACAGACTGCTCTAAACTGTCATTTGTGTGACCTTAGTAAAGTACGAAAACATGTTTTATTTGGCGAAGGGAATGAAAATAGCGATATTCTCTTTGTAACTGACCATGTATGTCCTACTACTGATGATGCAAACTCTTTTTATGCAGGACGTTCAGGAGAACTTTTTACAAATATGATACAAAATGTACTAGAGGTAAGTACTGATTCTGTCTATGTAACACACGCGCTAAAATGCAAACTACCAATTAATTCACAACCTAGTCAAACACAACTTTTAAGCTGTAAGCCCTACCTCTTACGTGAGATTGAACTTGTGAAACCTAAACTTGTTATTACACTTGGTGAAGCTAGTTACTTTTATTTAACTGGTGATAACTCAGATTTACAGCAGATTCATGGTCAACAGATAAATAGAAATGGCTATACTATAATTCCAACATTTCATCCAGCATTTTTACTAAGAAATCCATCAATGAAAAAGATGGCTTTTAACGATCTTAAAATTATAAAGGCACATATGTGAAAAATCTTTTTTTCCTATTTATATTTAGCACTATACTTTTTGCAAAAAGTCATCTAATATCTCCTATAACAGTTCCTAAAACTACTATACTAAACATAACTTCAGAAAAGTGTAATGAGCAGTGCCTAAAAAGACACCTCAATCGTGGTGAGATATTCTCATTTTTAGCTCGTACTAACGAAAAGAATAAAAATGCATCTTTACACCAAGAGCTATTAATTTACAAATCTCTTTTTAATATAGAGCAAGAGAGAAATACTAACCTCTCAATCGCGCTTTTAATACCAGACAAATCAATAGGTCGTTATGCAACTCAAATTTCTGACACTATTTTTTCATACCTCCTTGCAAAAAATAGACATTTTGAACTACAAAACTTCTACATTGAAGATGAGACGAAAGAGAGCCTAAAAAAGGCTTTAGAGAAAATCCAAATAAAAGGTTTTAAATACGTAATAGCACCACTTACAAATGATGGAGTGCAAAGAGCTTTAGATATTAGAAGTAACCTCTTAATCTACTTTCCTACAATTAATATTAAAAATATTAAAAATGTAAATCCTGACAGTAATTGGTTTGGTGGTATAGATTATGATGCACAAATAGCTAAATTGGTAAAAAAAATTCGCACAAAGGTCTCAATTTTTTATGATGATGGAGCGTTAGGAAGAACATTAAATGAAAAAGTAGAGAAAAAATTAACAAGAAAGAGTATTATTTTAAAACAGAGTATTAGTAACCGTACATCTAACCTTAAAAAAGTTTTACGAAGAAATAGAAAACTAAAAAATACAACGGCAATTCTAAACACACCTATTATAAAAAGTGGTCTTGTAATGTCACAGTTAACTCTTTACGATATTGAGAGTGACAGAATCTTATCTACTCAAATTAATTATGATCCTCTGCTTCTGTCTATTACACAATACAATGATCGTAAACATATGCTCATAGCAAACTCCATACAAAATAACAATGACTATATAAGCGAGATAAACTACCTTCTAAATAATAATATTGAATATGATTGGATTAATTTTTCATCAACTCTAGGGATAGATTATTTCTATAACCGTATTACAGGCGAACCTAGAGAGTTTGCAAATATAAATATGAAAAAAAACCAAATGGACTACCCAATAGAGCTAAAACGTGCAACGTACTCACGATTTGTCAATACTAAATAGTTCTAAAGTCTCTTTTGTTATTCTCCTAGGGCGCAAACCTTGCATAAAAACAAGAGTAACGTCCATTGAAAATAGCACCTGCCCTGTGCGAAGAACTTCTTGAGTAAGAACTAAAGAGGTACGTTTGTTACTCTTTAATACAGTAGTAACATCTAACATATCACCAAGTTTTGCAGAAGCTTTAAAGTTCGCATCAATGTGGACAACAACAAAATGAGAATCACCAACTGCAGGCGAAAGCCCATTAGTGAAAAAAATCTCACTCCTAGCACGCTCACAATATTTTAAATAGTTCGTATGGTAAACGATGCCACCTGCGTCGGTATCTTCGTAATAGACTCGTATTTGCATTTTAAACCCCTACTCACTCATACTCTTTTAATTTTTGATTAATACTGACAACCCTGTTTTCTAACTTCATAGCTTCATAAAGATGTCTAGCTAATAGATAATTTTTTTTAGACTCTTTTCTATCACTCTGTTTTTCATATATTTGCGCTAATGTTATTAAAACTCTAGCCTCTAGCATGATAAGTTTTTTCTCTTTAGCTATACTCAAAGCCCCATTAGCAAACTCAATAGCTTTTGAATATTCACCTAGTTCTTTATGTATAGTTGCAAGCTCATTTAATGAAGTTGCAACTCCGCTTTTATTATCTATCTCTTGGCTGATTTTTAAAGAATCTTCTTGATATTTGATTGCCAAATCATATTTTTGTTGATTTGCATAAACATTAGATATAGACTCTAAACTACTAGCAATTCCAAGTCTATTTTTAATCTGTTTTTGAATTTTTAGAGCATCTTGTTGGTACTTTAACGATAGTTCTGCATTATTTTGTTTTAACTGTATAGTACCAATAGAATTGAGAGCATCTGCTATCTCTTGTTTTGCGTCTATATCTTTTGCAATCTCTAATGATTGTTGAGCGTACTCTAGTGCCAGTTCAAAATCTTCTTGTTCAATATAAATTTCACTAATAATTGCTAATGTATTGGCAATATAACTTTTATCACCAATCTCTTTTTTTATCTTTAATGCTTCTATTTGATATTCCAAGGCAGTATCTAATTTTCCTAAGTTTAGATAAATTATTCCAATATTTCCAAGTACATTTGAAATCCCAGATTTATAATTTAGATGCTCATCAATGTATAATGATTTTTTATAATATTCCAATGCTTTATCTATTTCTGACATATCATGATATATTGTTCCAATATTACCTAAAGAGGTTGATTCTCCTAATTTATCTCCTAATGCTCTGTTTATTGCTAGCGCATCATGATAGTATGATAAACTTTTATTATAATCTCCAAGATCACTATAAACAGATCCAAATATCTGAAAGATATTAGCTATATTTTTTTTATTATTAAGTCTTTTATTTATTTTCAAGGCATCATGTAGATAATTTAGACTTACTTTATAATTAGATAGTAAACAATATACACTTGCAAGATTTTCTAGAGAACCTGCAATAATTTGACTATTATTTAATTTTTTTCCTATTTTTAAAGCTTTACGTTGATACTTGATAGATTGTTGATAATTTGACATAGTGTAATTAGTAATACCAATATTCATGTAGATATAAGCTAATTTTTCTTTTTGACTATCCGTATACAAAAGTGATTTATTTAAATACTCTAATGACAATTCTGGCTTTCCAGACTTCTGTGCCTCTTCTGCTACTTTATTACTTAATTCATATAGTATATTATTGTGTTGTACTTTAGATTGTAAATAGTTTTCGTACTCTTGTAGAGCTTTATTAAATTTTTCATCATTTTGTATAAAGGAATTTTCAAAAGAGTGGTCTATAAAAGAGTGTGAAAACTTTGCAGTTGAGTATAAATCTCCAGCTTCTGTTTTTAGGTATTCTAAACTTTCATTAGAAAGGATTATGACTATTTTGATATTTTTTTCTGGAATAAAGTCTCTTTGAAATTGAAGATGATTTATTATCTCTTCTTCGTGCTCATTTTCATAAATATTAGCTAGAAAAACATTCTCTTTATCTAAATTATCTTCATAAGCTAATTTACTTAAAATCTCTTTGGCAAAATCAAAAGTAATAAGCTTGTTATTTAGAGCTAAATAGTCTGAAAACTCATCTGATAGCTTTTTTGAATCTACTCCGACTAAAATAATTCCAGCAGAATTAGAAACTCTTTTTATACTTGATTCTAGTCTCTTAAGAGCGACCTTATCTACAGGTAAGAGGGATTTCATCAAAGTCTATCTAAGTTATCTTGTATGATTGGATTTATATCATAGTATGCTTTTCCGTTTAGATAAGCAAATACCAAACCTGAACGAAGCGTGTCTATTAAGTCATCTTTATTCTCTTTATTTATGATGTGTTTTTCGCTTATCTCTTTTAAAAATTTGGCATTCATCTGTATTTTGGTATCTAATTCACCTTGAATTAATTCTATGGCACTTTCTACTTCGTCCACATCAATGAAAGCACTCTCAAATACATCTAAAGCCTCCGTAGATGCTTTTTGAATAATCTCTAAAAGTTGTCTTAAATTTCCGCCACTCATTTTGATTGCCAAATCTATAGCCTCTGCGGTAATTAGCTCTAGGTTTTCAATTCTACTTGTTATGACTTTTTCTAAAAGTTCTAAATTTTTTATATCTCCATCTTTATCAACTTCCATAGTAAAATCTATCGCTTTAACACTGTAACCATCTACAATATCTTTTAAATAGACAGGCATAGTTATAATTTTAAAACAAGCTAAATCTCTTAAAATGTCTATATCTTTTGTAAATACCTCATCGATGCTACTTAATTTTTCCAAACCATCAAGAATTAACAAAATCTCTTTAGGGCTATTTTTTAACTGCCTATACTTTTGTATTAAAGAATTTATCATGGTTAAAAGGTCTTTATTTTTAAATTTATAAATCCTTTTAGCCTCTTTTCTAATGTTTTCATCAGCTTTATATGTAGAGCTCATTGATGTTTTTGCACTAAAGAATGAGAAGAAGCCAACTTTAGCTTCTAAGCCCGCATTAGCTGAAAGCTCAGAACTACCATTTGTAGCTTCAGTTTTAATTTTTGTAAGTTCGCCACTATTTATCTCTTCAACTTCTTTGAGCAGTGTTTCAAACTCTTGTTTCAAGCTCTCTTTTTTTTCATTTTCCAAATCATTGTTATCAATTAGATCAAAACCAATGCCTAAAAGAATATCTACTATGTCAATATCATCATATCTAAACACTTCCATGGCTTGAATATGTCTTATTTCATAGCTCTCTTCAAACTCTTTATTTTCATGTTTTAGATTATTTAGAATTGTACTTTTTCCGTTGCCTCTTTGTCCAGCTATAAAAAATATATTTTGCTTATTTGTATTTCTTTTGATATTTCCAATAAATCTTTTAAGTTTTTTATCAAAAATATTAATAAAAAATTCATATTCATCTTCACTTAGTGGTCTATTACCCTCAAAATTATTGTAAATATCTTCTAATACTTTTGCTTTTTGCATTATTGTTGTTTCCTGCTAAATATATTTTATATTCATTTTATGTAAGATTATACCATTTATTATTGACCTTAGGAAGTAAGTAATTAAGGTTTCTTGAAAATTTAACATTTATATTCAATCTGACAAATATTTCAATTGATAATAACTTCCAACTATTAATAATTTTGTACTTTATTCTCACTAATTTATCATCAAATATGTTTAATATTTTAGTTATAATAATTAAAATAAAAATATAAAGTTGGTATAAATATTTGACTTAGAATGGCAAGACTCATATTTAATTGGTGATACGCTCATTGATGGTGAACATAAAAATCATTGAGGCTATGAATGATTTTATTAAGAAAATTTCATCTATGAGCGCTATAGAGTTTGAGAAGCAGTTGTCATATTTTATTGAGACACTAATGCTTGGGCATATACTATTAAGTGATAAAAAAACTGCCATCTGGAAAAGGCAGAATGAAAATGTAAAATATAAAGCTGAATTTAAAAAAGAGTACTTAGTTGGTAATGCGGAGATAGACAAAGAGCACAAGAAGCTTTTTGAGATAGCAGCTGATTTTTTCAGTGAGTATGAAAATCATACTATTAAGATGCAAACTATTAAAACATCACTAAAAGAGTTGTCTAAATATATAAAACTACATTTTGAGCATGAAGAAGAGTTTATGGGCTCTCTTTCTGAGCATGACTTCATACAGAGGCACAAAAAGTTACATCAAAATATTGTTTCTGACTTTAATAATTTAATTATCAAAATTCCAAAACTTAAGATACACGAAATTGAGCTTGAACTTGCACATTTCATTGAAATAAATCTTATACATCATATAGTTGCAGAAGATAAAAAAATGCTAGACTATCATGAAAAAATGTCTAGTCTAGTCGATAGTTAAGTATATATTGTCTACTTTCTATGATTCACAAAACTAGCGTAAAGCTCTTCAAAGCCAGTTTCACTAGAGTGTTCAACATCGCTCATGATGTTTATTGCTTTTTCAAAGTTCTCAGATTTCCACTCCGCTACTGCTTCTTTTGTTTTTTCATGAACAATAACATGATGCTGACCTAAGCTAGTTATTGTTTTTGTATCATCTTTTATTTTATCTTTATTCTCACCAAACCACTTACCAAAAGAACAATTATGTTCATCTATTAATACAGGATTTTCATTATTTATAAATGCGTTATAACCTAAAAGCTTAAACAGAATATGATCTAACTTACCTGTTCCAATACCAACTTCATTTGTAATATTTTCAGTAATACCAGTTATACGCTGTGAATTAGAGATTACAAATTCTAACTCTTCAAAAAATGAAGACAATCTTCCACTCATATCATCAGTACTTTTTCTAAATGTCTCAGCAGTATCTTGAATCTCTGATGTATTTTGTTTTAACTGCGTTATACTGATTTCAACCTCTTGAGTAGCTTTTTGAGTACGTTCAGCCAATTTTCTAACTTCATCTGCAACAACAGCGAATCCACGTCCATGTTCCCCTGCACGTGCAGCTTCAATAGCAGCATTTAGTGCAAGTAGATTTGTCTGATCTGATATATCTTTAATTAAATCAATTATATTACCAATAGATGTAACACTCTCATGCAATACATTTGCCCCAGTATCCAAATTAGTAGCTTCTTGTGCAATAAAATCAATTGTTTCATTAATATGTTTACTATCATCTTGAACAGTATCAATACGTTTACTCGTACGACCATTGAGATCACCAGCTTCATTAAGTTGAACAACAGCTGATTCCATTATAGTTTTTGTAAAAGTAACACCACTTTTGTACGATTTTAGTAACAGTTGAATTATTGTACCTATAGATGCTTCTTTTTCCTTAAAACTTTGACACTCTTCTTCATCAAATTTTGCTTTTTCTTCTTTGCTAGATTTTAGCTGTGATATTTCAAGTTCCAATTCACTGTTCTTTAACTCTAGCTCTTTAATTCTATTTTTGTCTTTTATACTACTCCCAAAAAGTGCCATTTTACCGCTCCTACTTAAACTAAGTTATAATTAGCGTATTGTATCACAATAGCATTAAAACCTAACATTAGTAATTTAGTTTGGTTATAATACTCATACAACATATAACATTAACTAACTTGGTGACTAAAAATGATTCTAAAAAATAGATATTCTCTAAAAACAATTAAAATCTTTATTGTACTACTATTTGTATCTCTGTATTCTATAATCTATTTAATTACAACAACCTACAAAAATGATTATATACAAAATACATACGCTCAGCAAATTAAATATCTAGAAAACAACTATAAAGTTACAACTGAACACTTCAAGAATATCTCTCAAAATTTTTATCAAACTATTTTAAATCAACCAAATTTTTTAGAGCTTTTTGCAAAAGCTAAACATGCAGATAGTAGTGCTAAGCGTGATAAGATTCGTAAAGAAATTTACAAATTATTAAAACCACACTACAAAAGAATGATGAAGTATGGTGTAAATATTATGCTATTTTCATTTAATAACAATAAAACTTTTTTGAGAGTTCATAAACCAGACAAGTTCGATGATGACCTCACATCTGTACGCTATAGTTTTACATATGTAAATTCTAATGAAAAATCGATTAGTGGCTTTGAACAGGGCAAAATATCACATGCTTTTCGTAATGTTTTTCCACTTCACTATAAAAATGAATTTCTAGGAAGTGTTGATATAGCTTTTGCTTCAGACTTTTTACAAAAAAATATGACATCATTACATGGTATAGATACACATTTTATTCTTAATAAAAATATTTTTGATACAAATATATGGAAAGAGCAAAGAGTAATTAAATATGTGCAGAGTATTGAGCATAATAACTTTCTTGTCTATTTAACACCATCTAAAAAGAGATCAAAGCTTTACGCAAAAGAGGTATCAACAAACATAGCTTTAAAAAAAGAGATTAATAAAAACATAAAACACCATAACTCTTTTGCTCTTCACCACTCTCTCTCTAAAGATGTCTATATTGTAGCTTTTTTACCAATTAAAAATATTAAAGATAATAAAACAGTTGCTTACTTAGTCTCTTATTCAAATAATTTAAATATTCAAAAAATATTAAATGAATATATCTGGATTAATATAGGTTCAATTATTATACTATTTCTACTAGCCCTAACTACTTACTACAATATAAAACAGCAATCTTTGCTTAAAGTTAAAGTTAATGAAGAAGTTGAAAAGAATAGAATCCAACAACAGTATATGTTTAACCAATCTCGCCTAGCACAAATGGGTGAGATGATTAGCATGATTGCTCACCAGTGGAGACAACCACTAAGCTCTATATCCGTCACAGCTTCAAATATGAAAATGTTACTACATTTAGATAAGTATAATATAACTGAAGAAAAAGATGCTATAGCCTGTAAGGAGCAGTTCAATAATAGTATTGATAGAATAGGAGTTTATGTAAAAAATCTTACAAGTACAATTGATGATTTCAGAAACTTTTACAAACCAAATAAACAGTCTACAACCCAAATAATTACATCACCTATAACAAAAGCCCTAAATATTGTGAAATCTACATTAGATGCTGATAAAATTAAGATAATTGAAAGATATAACAATATTAATAAAATTGTAATGTATGAAAATGAGATGATGCAGGTAATTTTAAATATCTTAAAAAATGCACAAGATAATTTTAGTCATAACAGAACTGAGCATAGACAAATTATAATTACAACAAAATATGACAATAACTCTGACATAATTGAGATATTAGACAATGCTGGTGGAATACCAGAAGGTATAATTAAAAATATATTCGACCCATACTTTTCTACTAAAGATGAAAAGCAGGGTACTGGACTTGGTCTGTATATGTCAAGAGTAATTATCGAAGAACATCATAAAGGCACTATTCAAGCAACAAATGAAAATAATGGAGCCTGTTTTACTATTAGACTCTGAGGATTATTCTAGTTTTACAAGAAGTCCATTATTTTAAATACTGTTTAACTCTCAATATACCTACCTAGCGTATAACGCATATCTTCATCTAAATCTTTCATATTTGCTAACATCCATTTTAAATAACCAGCATCAGTTGAAGCAACATCTGATACATCTTGACCTCTATATTTTCCAAATTTAAAAGTTTTTACAAGTACTGGTTGTTTAGTTAATTCTACTAGTTTTTGCATCGGTTTATCGTTAGGATAAACTTCTCTAACTCTTTTTGTAAGTTCACTTATTAACATCTTCATAACAAGTACATCACCCATAGCATCGTGCGCTTTAATGTCAACACCTAAAGTACCAGCTACCTCTTTCTCTGTTTTATACATATCTAATGCATAACGCATAAATTGCAGGCGATGTGAATTTAATTCGCTAAACAGGTGTCTTGCACAACGAAGAGTATCAACTAATTGCATATTTGAATTAAAACCCTCTTTTTTAAGCATTCCTAGGTCAAATGGAGCATTTTGTATGAAAAGATAGTTATCATCTGTATTTAGCTCTTGTAATCTTTTATAAGCTGGTGAATCTATACATGTTGGCTCTTTTTCTATCATATCAGGAGTAATATTATGTATCTCCATCGCTTCAAAAGCGATTTTTTGCTCACATGAGCAGTACTGATTATGAATTTCAGGCTTTTCATCAGGTCTACCTAGCACTATAAATCCTAGTTGTATAATGCGGTCTAACTCACCTGTTCCTGTTGTTTCTGTATCTAATAATATATACTTTGCCATTCTTACCTCATGTTCTCAAAAATAATTGGTGCTTCCCATTCGCCTGCTTTTATAGCACTCATTACTTTTTGCAAATCATCTATTTTTGCAGACTTAACACGAATGTGCTCACCCTCTATTTGTGCAGTTGCTTTTAGTTTTAATTTTTTAATCTCAGCAACAATCTTTTTAGCCTCTTTAGTCTCAATATAGTCAACAATTTTAAATGTAACTTTTCTATTTCCACCACTTGAATCTTCTACTTTAAGTTCATCTAAAACTTTTGATGAAAGACCTCTTTTTATTAACCTAGTAATTACAATATCTTTTAGTGCATCAAGTTTATTATCTGATTCTGCTATTAAAATTAAAAGCTTATCATTTAGAGTAATTTCATGTGTACTATTTTTAAAATCGTATCTGCTACCAACCTCTTTTTGCGCCATGCTTATCGCATCTTTGACATCTTGTAGACTTATTTTTGCTGAAATATCAAACGTGTGCTCTTTTGCCATAATGAGACCTCTTAAATTAAAAATTTTTAAAAAGTATACCTTTAAGTTCCTTTTGATAACATGGCGAAATGATTGAAGAACTTTTAAGTAAACAAGCAAATATAAAGATTTTTGGAAAGACTAAATTATTCACTATTGATGAATTAAAAAACATTTTAACCCCGTTAGATATTCACCTTACTGATGATCTTGACAAAGCAGACTGGATAGTTGAGGGAAATGCCATCTCTATGCACGATGAAAACATCTTAGAGTCAGTAGATAAAAAAATAGTTTTTCTTAAAGTATTTGAGCAAAAACTAAGTTCTTTAATTGTCCCATCTTCTCTTTTAATGTCTATAAAACTTAGTAACAATCAAGAAAGATTGAAAAGTTTCTTAATGAATCCATATATTACAGATGAACTTTTTTTATCTCTATTTAAACTTCATAACTGGAAGAAAGAGGATTTATTTGGAAATAATGAAAATAGAGATGTTAGTGCTGCATTCATTGAAAGATTTTATGAAGATATTGAGCGTAACCATTTAACTCAACTATCACCTCTAGGATTTTTACATCTCATAAACAAAACATCAAGAGCTGAAGTAATAGAGGCAATATATTCCATTGATTCAGTAAATGCACAAGTAGATGATGACAATCCAAAGAATCCAATTTTAAACATCCAAATTGCACTTGGGCTTAACCCTCATACTCCAGAAAAGATTTTAGAAAAACTTTTACAAAATGGTAAAATGGATGTTAAATCAGCAGTAGCATCAAACACAAACTTATCAATATCTTTACAAAAGATAGCTTCTAAAAAAGAGCCTCAGATTCGCCTTGCTTTAGCATCAAACAGTGGACTATCTGAAGAACTACTTTTTGAACTTTTAAATGATGAAAACATGCAGATAATAGAGACTCTTTTAAATACGTTTATATTTGATAGTGAAAATTTCAAAAAAACATTAACTCTTCTTGATGCACAAAGATTATGTTTTATTGCAAATAACAACTCATTAACTACAAAGATGCTACACACCCTTTTTATCTTAAATAATGAGTCTATTGAACTAGCTATAGCAAACAATATAAACCTCTCAAGTGATGATTTAAATTCTCTCCTAGTTAAAGAAAATATAAATCTATTGTCTAACTTGGCAACAGCACAGAGATTAGAAGATACTCAGGTTCAAAAACTACTACTTTTAAAAAATGATGAGATAAACTCTTCATTAGCAAAAAATATACATCTTAATAAAAAAATTTATGAAGAGCTTTACTCATTAAATAAATCTACCGTCTCTGAGTTTTTAGCAAAAAATATATCAACTCCACTTGAAATATTAGAGCAATTTCAATTAGATGCTATACTAAACAGATATGTAAAAGAAAACCCTACTTTTACAGACGCAATTTCACAAAATATTGGATGGGCATGACAGCAAAAACCATTACAAAGTCTCTTCACTCTTTAATTGAAAGCCAAATTCCAACATTTATTTGGGGTGCGCCTGGTGTTGGTAAATCTTCAATTGTAAAACAGATAGCGCAAGAGTTAGATATTGACTTCATTGACCTAAGATTATCTCTTTTAGATCCAACTGATTTAAAAGGAATCCCTTTTTTTGACAAACATACTCATCGTGCTGTATGGGCTAGTCCATCTTTTTTACCTCACGATGAAGATACAAGTGGAATACTATTTTTAGATGAGTTAAATGCAGCGCCACCATCAGTTCAAGCTTCTGCTTATCAGCTTATACTTGATAGAAAAATTGGTGAGTACACTCTACCAAAAAACTGGGCGATAGTAGCTGCTGGAAATCGTGAGAATGACAGAGGAGTAACATTTAGAATGCCCTCACCTCTAGCAAACCGCTTTGTTCACCTTGACTTTGATGTTGATGTTGAAGATTGGAAAAACTGGGCATATAAAGCAGATATTCATAGTGCTGTAATTTCATTTATAAGTTTTGAAAATTCTCAACTTTTCATGTTCCAATCTGATGCTATGCAAAAAAGTTTTGCAACTCCAAGAAGTTGGGAGTATGTTAGTAATATTTTACATTCAAGTGCTAGTGAAGAGCTTTTATTAGATCTAATAAGTGGTGCAGTTGGAGAGAGTAGTGCTATTAAATTTCTCTCTTTTAAAAAAGTTTTTTCTGAGCTTCCTTTAATTGAAGATATTTTAAATGCAAATAAGACCTTCTATCCTACAAGTCCACAAGCACTACATGCGCTAATCTCTTCAATAATTGCAAATGCAAAGAGTGATGAAGAGCTAGAAAATGTTCTGAAATATGCACTTGAATTAAAATCTGAATTTTCTGTGCTTTTAGTTCAAGACTTAGGACAAAATGGGGCAAACCTTGAGAGGTTGAAAAGTTGGAGCCTATGGGTAGAAAAGTTTAGCTATCTTTTATAGTAAGATTCAGTATATACTAGAACTATATTTCAATTTGTAATATACTTTTAAAAAATTAATTTTTAATGCTATATTTCCCTAAAACAATTAGGAAATATAGTGAAAACACCAAACCTGTTTAGTTTATATCAAAAATTTGAAGAACAAGAGAGTATTAATTCACAAATGGCAAAAAGTAAAGATATAAAAACAGTAGAACTATTTGCTGGAGTTGGTGGATTCCGTATTGGATTAGAACAAGCAAGATGTGACAATAAAAACTTCAAAGTTGTATGGAGTAACCAGTGGGAACCATCTACAAAACTACAACATGCCTCAAAAATATATGAAGCAAGGTTTGGATACGAAAACCATTCAAATGAAGATATTTCAAAAGTAACTGTAAAAGATATTCCAGACCATGACTTACTTGTTGGTGGTTTTCCTTGTCAAGACTACTCAGTTGCAAGTACATTAAAAAACTCTCATGGCATTGTTGGTAAAAAAGGGGTTTTGTGGTGGGAAATATATAGAATTTTGCAAGAGAAAAAAGGCAAGTCTCCTAAATACCTATTACTTGAAAATGTAGACAGGTTACTAAAGTCACCTGCTAGTCAAAGAGGTAGAGACTTTGCAATAATACTTTCATCTCTTAATGCACTAGGATATGCTGTAGAGTGGAGAGTAATAAATGCTAGTGAATATGGAATGCCACAAAAAAGAAGAAGAGTATTTATATTTGCCACAAAAAAAGATACAAATTTTTATAAAATTCTCAAATCAGACTCTACCACTGAGATACTAAGTAAAAGCGGATTATTTGCAAAAACATTTCCTATTAAAGAGGTTGCAAACGAAAATATTATATCTGTAAAACTTAGTGATGATTTAGTAGATATAACAGATAATTTCAATAAAGAGACACCAAAACAGAATGCTTTTTTAGATGCTGGTTATATGGTTGATGGAATCTATTATACATCAAAGATAGATGTAGACTTTGAAGGTAATTGTTCAGTTTTAGGTGACTTTTTACAAGATGAATATTTAGTACCAAAAGAGTTTTACATTGATGATGTTGAACTAGAAAAGTGGAAATACCAAAAAGGCGCAAAGTCAATTCAACGAATAAATAAAACAACTGGTCACCAATACATATACACAGAAGGAAGCATGGGTTTTCCAGATTGTGTAAATAAACCATCAAGAACTATCATTACAGGAGAAGGTGGAGCTAGCGCTTCGAGATTTAAGCATGTTGTCTTAATTAATGGAAAACATAGAAGGCTAACACCAATAGAGTTAGAGAGATTAAATATGTTTCCTGATAATCATACAGCTGGTGTGACAGATTCAAAAAGAGCCTTTTTAATGGGTAATGCCTTAGTTGTTGGAATAGTTGAAAAACTTGGTAATAAAATTTTAGAAGAGATGTAAAGTAATGAATTACAAAATACACTCATTTAGACATGGTGAAATAATACTAAATAATGAACCAAGTTATAAATCAGTGTGGCATGAGTTATTAGGTGCAATTAGTAGTATGAGTGATGAAAAAATTATTGAGTATCATGAGAAAACAAAAGCTATGAGTATTTCAAAAGCTATCAATAATCTCTTAAAAGACAAATTAGTTGCACTAAACTGGAATGCAGAAAGCTCAATATTTCAAAATGATGAGTATAGTGGCAATAGATGGAGATTAGATTTTGCAAAGAGTAGTATTTCTGTAGAGGTTGCTTTTAATCATGGTGAGGCAATTGCTTGGAATTTAATTAAGCCTGTTTTAGCAGGAGAGTTAAACCATGTAAAAAAAGAGATAAATACTGAGATTGGTGTCATAATTTGTGCTACAAAAGAGCTAAAGGATAGTGGTGGGTTTGATGGTTCAGTTGGAGAGTATGAAAAATTTTTAACATATTTAGATCCACTAAGAGATGTTTTATCTGTTCCAATGGTCATTATAGGTTTAGAAGCACCAAAAACATTTAAAATAGATGTTCGTAAAATTGATGGAAAAAATCAGGGAATAGTTCAATCTATTAAGAGAGACTAATGAACACAGAAAAAAAGATAACTCAAATTAGAAGTAAAATGGTAATAGAACAACCATTTTTCGCTTCACTTGTAAATAGTTTCTCTTACGTTGAAGATGAAAACATTGAAAGTTTTAAAAGTAGTATCGATATTTTTTCATACAATCCAGATTTTATTGAAACTCTCAATGACTCACAAATAACATTTGTCTTAAATAATGCAGCTATGCACCAAAGCTTAAGGCATACTCAACGAAAATCAGGACGTCTAAACTGGCTTTGGGAGATGGCAACTGATTATGCAATTAATGATATGTTAGTAGAAAATGGTTTTGAACTTCCACCTCGTATGCACTATGATAGGCGATTTAGTGGTGAATATGCTGAAGAGATTTATGAGACACTCTTAAATGAGATTGACAACAAAGGTGACAATGCTGCTGAAGATTCTGAAAGTGACGCGGAAGAAAAAGAGAAAAATAACGATAGTAACCTTACAGAACGTTTTGAAGACAAAGAACAGAGTAAACTTCAACAAGCACAAATGAAAGAGAGATTAAACGACGGTCTAACTCGTGCAAAACAGATGCACAATGTCCCAGAATCTATAGAGCGTATTTTTAGTGGCTTAGTTAAAGCTTCTATTGATTGGAGAAATGAGTTGTCTATTTTTTTAAATAGATTTCATAGTAATGATTATAGAATTTCTCCTCCAAATAAAAAATATCTATACATGGATTTAGCCCTGCCATCTGCACAAAGTGAACATCTATATTTAATTGTTGGAGTAGATGTATCTGGTTCAATTGATGAAAATAAAATAGAACTATTTATTAGTGAATTAGAATCACTGCTTATGACTTTCAATAACTTTAAAATTGACCTATTTTTTATAGATTCTAAAATTAAAGCTCATTACACTTATGAGAATGGTGATACCTTTGATTATGAAATTCCAGCAGGTTCTAGTACTGACTTTCGACCTCTTTTTGATTATATAGAGACAAACTATATAAATCCAGATGCTATAATATACTTCACAGATGCAGATGGAATTTTCCCAACTAAAGAACCATTAACACAAACTATTTGGATTGTGCATGGAGATAGAAGTGATGTACCATTTGGGAGGATAATTAAAATATGAATATTAAACAAAAACCGATGGGTGACTATCAAACTAATTGTTATATTGTAACAGTTGATGAAAAAGATTTTATAGTAGACCCTGGAATTGGAGCTACACAGTGGGTAATAGACAATGTAAAAAACCCTGTTGCAATTCTTAACACACATGGCCATTTTGACCATGTATGGTCAAATGCTGAACTAAAAGAGAAATTAAAATTACCAATTTATACACCAAGTGATGATGTTTTTATGCTAACAGCAGGTGCAATTAACATGAATGTTCCACCAAGTAAAGCCGATTTCATGATAGAAGGCGATAAAACAGTTAGCATAGATGATGTTAAGATAATTTTTCACCACATGCCAGGACATACAAAAGGTTGTTCCATGATTGAAATTGGTGATGCTATATTTAGTGGAGATTTTATTTTTAAAGATTCTATAGGTCGTACAGATTTTGCCTATTCAGATTCTAATCAAATGGTTGATAGTTTAAAAAAGTTGTCACTTCTAGACTATGACAAAACTGTCTACCCAGGTCATGGTGGGACTACTACAATCTCTCATGAACAGAGAAATACAAAATTTTGGATTGCACAACTTATGGATTAGAAATTATGCCCCCATTATACTTTTCTCTTGGGAAATTGCATCTCTTAGCTTTTTTGCCTCTTTTTTATAATTAAAGTTAGTCTTCTTTTTTCTAGAGGCTTTCTCTATTTTAGATGCAATCTCCCTAGAATCATTCAAAAGATATGTAGCACTTGTTCCACTAACTGTATGTGAAGCCATCTCTATTTTTTCATAATCAATTTGTTCTACAGCTTCGTCTAATGCATCTAAAATATCTGGTAACTCTTCAAAATATAACTTTAAAATTTTCTCAATACTAGCAGGAGGAATTCCTAAAATTTTAACAATACGCTCTATGTGCTCTATATTTTTTTGTCTATTCTCATCATGACTTTCTGTATCTTTATAAACACTCTGTTCAAGATATTTTTCTAGTACTAACATAAACTTGCTAGCATTCATCGGTTTACCTAAAAAGTCATCTGCACCAGCTGCAATAAATTTTTCTTGATCTTCTTGCATAACATTTGCACTTAACATAACTATTGGAGTGTGCTTAGCACCTACATCTAATTCATACTCTAAAATCTTTTTTATAGTAGTAATACCATCTTGATTAGGCATATGGTTATCCATTAAGACAATATCATAACTATTTTTTTTAAATAATCGCATAGCTTCTTTCCCATCATTAACTATGTTATACTCAATACCATAGCTATTTAACATCTCATCAATTAACATTTGATTTGCTTTATTATCTTCAGCTACTAGAACATGACCTTTAAATCTAAATTGTTCTTTTTGATCTACATTATCTGATATAGCTACCTTATCTGCCATAATGTCAACTATTTTCAGAGGTGTTAATGGTAAAGTTAGTACTTTACAGTGATTTGGTAATAGACTAACATTATATTCTTTATCTACTATTGCAACAAGATTAAAAGGAGATTGTGTAAATTGTTCAAGCTCTTTATTAGGTGTACTAGAAGCATCAAAGAAAATATAAGTAGATTTAGATATTTTCTTATCCGCTTCACTATCTAATACTTCAACTCCAAATACATCAAAATAACGATATAAAAGCTTTGAATATATAGTACTAGATAAAAACATAACCTTCATGTCTTTTATAGTTTCCAAAGCTGTTGTTGCCATACTTTGTTCATTACATACCTTAACTGGTATTGATAATGTAAATGTAGAGCCCTCGCCAAGTGTGCTTGTTAATCCAACATCACCACCCATTAACGTAGCAAGGTTTTTACAGATAGAAAGACCAAGTCCAGTTCCACCATAATTACGAGAAGTAGAATCATCCGCCTGAGAAAAAGCCCTAAAGATAGTATATTTTTTCTCCTTTTCAATACCTATTCCACTATCTTTTACAGCAAGATTTAAATATGATTTATGGCTATCAAATGTAATATTCACATCAACCTGTCCGCCATCTGGCGTAAATTTTAGTGCATTACTTAGATAATTAATTAGTATCTGTTTTACACGCTGAATATCTGCATAAAGACAATCAGAAAATGAAGGATCAACAAATGTTATAAAATTAATACTCTTATCGTATGCCTTTGCATAAAATAGCTCAACAATACTCTCTATAGATTCAAATATATTAAACTCATGAGAATCTATTGCAAAATTACCACTACGGATTTTTGCAAAATCTAAAATATCATTAACTATACTTAAAAGTGAGCCTGATGATTCTTCGATTATATTTAAATACTTTAACCCTTTTTCACTTTTCATTTCAGGCTCTAATAAATTTACAAAACCAAGTATCGCATTAAGTGGCGTACGAATCTCATGACTCATATTGGATAAAAATAAATCTTTTGCACTTTCTGCGGCAGCAGCACGCTCTTTTGCTTCAACTAAAGGAGTAACATTATGACGAATAGCTATATATTCCTCTATAAAATTGTCTTCATTTAATATTGGAGCAATAGTAACATCAACATAATAAGCATCCCCATTTTTAGCTCTATTTTTAATTGTTCCAAAGAATATCTGCTTAGACTGTATTCTTTGCCATAATTTTTTAAATAAAGATGATGGAGTACTTGGATGTCTTATTATATTGTGGTTTTGTCCAACAAGCTCATCATATGAGTAACCAGATACATCACAAAAAGTTTTGTTTGCGTAAGTTATTATTCCTTGTGTATTAGTCTTTGATACTAAGGCACTGCTATCAATTGCTTTTTTATACTCTTCTAATATTTTAGTCTCATGCTTAGCCTCTTTTTCAGCACTCTCTCGTCTGCTAATCATATCATTTACAATTTGAGCGATATCTTGTAGTTCAGTAAAATATAAACTTCCTAAATCCAAGCGTTCTGAGCTATACTTAAAGTTATAAAAAAACCTTTTTACTATTGAAAAAGATTGATAAATCTGTTTGAATGTAATATAAATTAGAGATATTAAAAGAAGAAGAAATGTTAAATAAATTATCTTTTGTTCTGTTTCTAACTCATCTATCTCTTTGTTGATAATTTTTATTACACCATCTTGTTCTTTAGAAAATGCATTTTCAATATGATGGACACTACTCTCCATTTTAGATTTTAAAGTAAGATTTTCATTTAATCCAATCTGTTGCATTTTTTTAGCAATTTCCATAAAAGTATTATGATAACTACTAAAATAGTAAAACTCTTTGGTAGAAGCTTCAGCCGAGAAAGTTGCCATAATATTGTTAAAAATATCTAAATACTTCAAATCATGACTTAAAAAAAAGTCTTTTTCAGCTCTGCGCAGTTGAAGAAGAGCTATCAACGTTTTAGTTGACTTTTTACTGTTTAATATATGTTCTAGTTTGTACACATCTTCAACAAATTTCTTTTTTAATCCATGCTCTTCATCGACTCCTATTTCAAAAATTAATTTTTTTATTTTTGAAAATATTTTCACATGAAATGAAAGCTCTTGATTTATATATGAAATATTAGATAACTTAATTGATTGTTTGTCAAAAAGAGTCAAATTATTAATAAAAATATTAGCTAATTCAAGCATCTTGTCAGCATATTTTTGTTTTTTATATAATAAAAAATCTTTCTCTGCACGACGCATTTGTAAAAGAGTCACCTGTAACTCTTTAATTTTAATGTTGCAACCATGATATTGTTCTATCTTTTCAGAAACAGCATATTCATTAATAACTAGACTTGTTGTACTAAGCATTACTAGTGCAAAAATCAATAAAAAACGTTTCTTTAAACTTTTCAAATATTTAGATTATGTAACTTAAACTAGTTACTCTTCTTTCATCAATTTAAGTTGTAATACATGTCTATCTGTAACTACTGTACTAAATTCACCCTCAAATACTTTAACATCAAGCACAAAACCACGTACAGTTACGAGTCTTTTTCTTCCCTCTTTGTGACGAAGCCTTGCTTCAAAACTAACCTCATCGCCAACTCTTACAGGTGAAAGAAAATTTGATTTTACTGACGCTAAAACAACATTTCTCTCATTTACTGCTACCATTGCGGCATGATCTGCTGCTGAAAAAATAAAACCACCGTGAACAAGCCCCATATCATCTGCTGACATTTCAGGAGTTGTAATAAGACTTACTTTTGCAAATCCACTACGTAGAACATTTACAATTCCACTAAGTACCTCATTTACTTTTAAATGTGTATCTTGTACAATTTTTTCACCAAACTCATACTCATCATCTTTAGTTTTACTCATCTATAAGCGCCTCCAAATAGCACATACCATAAAATTACGCAAGCATACCACTATCATCATTAAGTCCGTATGTATTTTCTAATATACCTTTTTTAGAAACAGCTTGAATCTTCTCATTTATTGACTGTGTATTAATTCCATAATGTTGATGTAATAATTCTAAAGATTCTTTTATATGTTCAACTCCCAAAATTGCAATTTTATCAACTTGTGAATACATTTTTCTAAGTTCTACCTCTTGAGTATGTGACAAATCACCCAACAACTGTTCAAACTTTTTCTCAACACCCTCATAGTCTCCTGCAACTGTTAAAAGTTTTAATGCAGTATTGTTCATTGAATCATATAGTGGTTCAAGTTCTACTGTTTTTTGTTGTAATATACCCATATGCTTTGATGCATCAACAATACTCTCTTCAAGTGTATATAACGCTTTTTGGTTAGTAGCAATTGCATTTTCATAACTCTTTGTTCCCTGTGCAACACTAACAAGCGATTTTTGCATCATTTCAAAACGACTTTTAAAGTCATCAAACCAATCATCAAAAAAACTTTGTGTATTTTGAACAATTGTATTTGCACTCATTTCTAGTAAATAACTTAACTTTTCAGTCTGTTCTTGTAAAGAAACAAGTTGCTTCTCTACTACAGTTTGCTCATTCTCATCATCAATATGATCTCTAATTAATTTATACAATATATTATAGTGGTCTTGTTCAGATAGACGTAATAAATCGAGATGTTTATGTAATACATTATCTAACTCTACACTTTGCTCTTTAGTGTAATGTTCTAACGTCTCAATTGCTTTAGATTGTTGTACGCTTAATTGCTCAAACTTTTGCAAAAATATTATTTGATTCTCTTTTAACTGACGAAGTACTCCAAACTCTTCACGAAAATTTTGTTCTAACTCACGCGAGGCATCACCAGTTTTCTCTGCTAAAGAGTGAAGACCTACATCAAGTTGACTAAAATACTCTTTTATCTCTCCAATTAAGCGAACTAAAATATCACTTAACTCTTCTGCATCACCCTTATCCATTTTCTCTTTTGCTTGATACATCACATTACTCATTAAAAATAGTAACAAACCAATAAAAATTGGTATTAAAGATGTTTGAAAACGTACAAAAAATTGTTCAATACCTGAAATTTGAAAAAGCATTAAGTGTAAAACTGCACCAGAAATTGCTATACTCATTATTATAGGAGAGAAGTTCATTAAATTTCTACTACTAAAAAACATGGCTTGACGTATAAATAGAGCTACCATGATTAAAGAGGGAATCCAAAGTTCTAAATAATATTCTTGCATAAAATTTCCTTGTAATGTATTATAGTATAATCAGCTTTTAATTAAAGGTTAAATCAAGAAATGATAAAAGCCGAAAATATTACAAACATTAAGCTACAGTACTGTGAAACAATTCTAATGTTAAAACATGATGCAAACCTTTCACTAAATGAAAGAATGTAAGATGTCAAGTCGTAAAAAAATTCTATTTGAGTGTCAAGCATGTGGATTTACCTCAGCAAAATGGATGGGCAAATGTCCTAGCTGTAATGAGTGGGACAGCTTAATAGAGTTATCTCAAGATCAACAAAAAGTCCTCAAAGAGACTACAACTGCACAAACTACTCCAATAAAAGCTCAACCAATTACTGAAATTACACAAACTGAAGTTATAAGATTTAGTAGTTTTGATATTGAGCTAGATATGGTTTTAGGTGGTGGAATAGTACCTGGTAGTTTAACTCTAATTGGAGGAAGTCCAGGAGTTGGAAAGTCTACACTTCTTTTAAAAATTGGTGGAAATGTTGCATCATCTGGAAAAAATGTTCTTTATGTAAGTGGAGAGGAGTCTCCTGGACAAATTAAAATCAGATCTGATAGATTAGATGCAAATTCAGAGAAACTATTTTTACTTAGTGAAATAAGACTAGAACAAATTTTAGTTGAACTCAGCCAAAGAAATTATGAACTTATAATCATAGATTCAATCCAAACACTTTATAGTGAAAAGATAACAAGCTCCCCTGGAAGTGTCTCACAAGTTAGAGAGATAACTTTTGAACTTATGCGTTTAGCAAAAGAGAGAAACATTGCAGTACTTATAATTGGTCATATTACAAAAGATGGCTCTATTGCAGGGCCTAGAGTTCTTGAACATATGGTTGATGTCGTACTCTACTTTGAGGGAGATGCTAGTAAAGAGCTTAGAATTTTAAGAGGCTTTAAAAACCGTTTTGGATCAACTAGTGAAATAGGTATTTTTGAGATGTCCAATAGAGGTCTAATTAGTGCAACAAACATATCTTCAAAATTTTTCTCTAGAACAAAAGCGCAAGCAGGTTCTGCCCTAACTGTCATAATGGAAGGAAGTCGTCCTCTAGTTTTAGAAGTTCAAGCATTAGTAAGTGAAAGCTCATTGCCAAACCCAAAAAGAAGTGCGACAGGATTTGACAGTAATCGTCTTACTATGCTTTTAGCACTACTTGAGAGAAAGCTTGAACTTCCCCTAAATCAATATGATGTATTTATAAATATATCTGGTGGAATTAAAATAGTAGAAACTGCAGCAGACTTAGCAGTATTAGCAGCAATTATTAGTAGTTTTAGAGATAGAGCAATAAGTAAAGAGACAGTATTTATTGCAGAAGTTAGTCTCATTGGAGATGTACGTGAAGTTTATCATATGGATACAAGACTAAAAGAGGCAGCACTTCAACATTTTGACCATGCGATACTTGCAAAAAAACCATCACAAGATTTTGGAATCAAATGTTTTGCAGCAGAAGAAGTTACACAGATTATTGAATGGATGTAATAAAAACAATCAAAGTATTTAGCAAAATAATATGAAGGAGCAATTATGAGAAAATTAAAATTTAAGAAAATAGATGCTTTCTCATCTTCTAAATCATTAGGAAACCCAGCTGGTGTTATCTATATGGAAAACTTTAAATACTTAAATAGTGATGAGATGCTTACAATTGGAAAAGAATTAAAAGGTTTTGTTAGCGAAGTTGGTTTTGTTTGGGAAGAGGAAAATCATAATTTTGGATTAAGATACTATTCAAGTAAAAGAGAAGTTGAGTTCTGTGGTCACGCAACAATTGCAATTATGTATGACTTAATTAAAAATAGAGAAGATCTTCTAAATAAACAACACATCATCATAAATACAAAAAATGACAGATTAGTTGTTGAAAATAAAATACTTAGTGATAACTCAATTTTTATTACTTCACCACACCCAAAGTTTAGAGAGTTAGATATACAACAAAACGACATTTTATCTGCATTAAGAGTTGATGAAGAGATGCTAGACTTAACCCTAGATATATCAATTATAAACTCAGGACTTGAAACTTTAATCATTCCAATGAAAAATCTTGATTCAATTTTAGAGGTTACTCCAACCATAGATGAGCTAAAACAGTTTTGTATAAATTCTAAAATTGATATAGTTATACTATTTTCAAAAGAGTGTTTCAATAAAACAAATAGCTATAGAACAAGAGTTTTTGCTGCTACATTTGGTTATTTAGAAGATATGGCAACTGGATCTGGGAATAGTGCTTTTGGACAATACCTATTAAAAAGAGAGATGTGGGATGGAAAACTAATTACAATAGAGCAGAATGGCTACAAAGAAAACTATAATACAATTAAGTTAATAACTAAAAAAAAGAGTGATAAAATAGAAGTACTATTTGGTGGCAGTGCAAATGTCAAAATAGATGGAGAATATTTTCTTAATACTTAAGACATAAATAAAAGATTTGTAATTGTGCTAGGGTTGCTTTATTAGAAGATATGATTATTTCAAAAAGCTATCGTAATCAAGGTATAGGTTCTAAATTAATAGAGTATGCAATAAAGTTTGCTAAAGATAACGAATGCTTACGTATAACATTATTAACTGATGAAGATAATGACGTAGCACATTCATTTTATACAAAAGAAGGATTTAGCCGTTCAACAATGGTTCCATTTAGAATGATGTTATAGTAAAAAAGTAAATTGCTATGTCATTACAACTATTGACAATAAATAAAATTAAAGATACACTTTCACCAAACAATCGTTTGGATAAATATGGCAATTAAAAAAACATCAAAAGAAGAGATTATAAAAAATTCTATCAAACTCTTTAAAATAAATGGTTACTATAATACTTCAATGGCAAATATTGCTTCAGCTTGTGGGTTAATCAAGGGTAGTATCTATCACCATTTTAAAAGTAAAGATGAAATTGGACTAGAATCTTTAAAGCATATTCACAAATATTTTGAAGAAAATATTTTTAATGTAGCCTATCTAGATAATATGCAAGATAAAGAAAAAATCAAATTGTTTGTAAAAAAAACTGATGATTACTTCCTTCATAGTGAAGGCGGCTGCTTACTTGGAAATTTAGCATTAGAGGTGTCATCAGAAAATATACTATTTAAAGATGAAATAAGAGCCTATTTCTTAGCTTGGGAAAGAGCATTAGTTTATATTTTAAAAGATAGTTGCACTGAAGATATTGCTCTATCTTTAGCAAAAGAGTATGTTGCATTAACCCAAGGTTCTATCATGATGATGACTCTATACAATGAGACAGAAAACTATTTAAAGGTTGGTCAAAAAATTATTAATACAATTTAATTTTTTTGACTCAGTTTATAAAACAATCGTTTGGTTGCGTAAAATATAGGAGATAAAATGCAAGAAAATATAATAAAAGAAGAGATAAAGTTGCCATTACCACCATTTAACAAAGATAGTGCCATACAAAAAGTTCGTATGGCTGAGAATGGATGGAATAGTAAAGTTCCTCAAAAAATAGCAATGGCCTATTCAGAAGATAGTATCTGGAGAAATAGAGACACTTTTATACAAGGAAGAGAAGAGATTATCTCATTTTTAGAACAAAAGTATAAAACTGAACTAGAATATAAGCTCTGCAAAGAGTTGTGGGCATATACAGAGAATAAAATTGCCGTAAGGTTTGCATATGAATGGCATGATATAGATGGTCAATGGTGGCGTAGTTATGGAAATGAAAATTGGGAATTTAATGAAAATGGTCTAATGCAAAAACGTTTTGCGAGTATCAATGATTTTGAAATATCTAAAAATGCTAGAAAATTACTATGGGAAGGAGCCATAAGACCACCAGAACATAAATCATTAAGCCAAATGAATTTATAATCTAGTTCTGCAAAAAGTCTATTATCCATTTTTTGATGTATTGAGGGAGTGTAATAAATTCTGTGTCAACACCTAATTTCTCCTAAGATTGTATCATAATCTTAAAGCGTCTTTTAGTCTCTCCTTAAAATGAATATTGAGCTGAGAAATTGTCAAACTCCAATTTCGT
>Ga0316204_10000607_pt1 | contig 123987 bp, 130 predicted proteins | sample 6monrhotite_MG_2_FD_205661 | JGI IMG/M metagenome (GOLD analysis project Ga0316204, IMG submission 205661) | Microbial mat bacterial communities from mineral coupon in-situ incubated in ocean water Damariscotta River, Maine, United States -... | ecosystem: Environmental > Aquatic > Marine >...
CCAAGGGCAAAAAGAACCACGACAAGCGCGCAACAGAAGCCAAGCGTGACTGGGGCCGCCAAAAGCAGCGGCTTCTGCGCCACGGCGATTGACCGTTTGGCGCTCTTGGCAAGGTCTGGGAGCCCCCAGCGGGGATATTTTTGGGCCAATATTAACGGGGGTCCGGAACCCGGCATGGCTTGTCTTGCAAGACGCTGCGCTGTAGTCCTGACCCGGTAATCCAACAAGGGGCGCATGATGACACCGGCGATGTCTGATGATCCAAAAACGCTTGTCAGCATAAGCTGGCTCGCGGCACACCTCAAAGACCCTGATGTGCGGATCCTTGATGCCTCATGGTACATGCCCGACGCTGGGCGCGATGCAAAGGCCGCCTATGCGGCGGGCCACATCCCCGGTGCGCGGTTCTTTGACATCGATGAAATCAGCGATGGCCGGTCCGAGCTGCCGCATATGGCCCCACCGGTCGAGAAATTCATGTCCCGCATGCGCGCGATGGGCGTGGGCGACGGGCATCAGGTGGTCATCTATGATGGCGCGGGGCTGTTTTCGGCGGCGCGTGTCTGGTGGCTCTTTCGCCTGATGGGGCAAAAGAATGTCGCGGTACTGGACGGCGGACTTCCCAAATGGGTCGCCGACGGGCACCCGGTCACCAAAGCCGCCCCCACGATCCGCGACCGCCACATGACCGTGAAACTGCAAGCACATCGTGTGCGTGACGTGACCGAAGTGGCGCGCGCCGCCAAGCTGGGCGATCACAGCATCATCGATGCCCGCGCCCCCGGCCGCTTCAAAGGAGACCAGCCCGAACCGCGCGAAGGAATGCGCTCTGGCCATATTCCCGGCTCTCGGAATGTCTTTTATCAGGATTTGCTCAACCCCGACGGGACCATGAAGCCGCCAAACGCCATGCGCACGGTTTTTCTCGACGCGGGCGTCGATCTGAGCAAACCTGCGATCACTACCTGCGGGTCGGGTGTCACCGCCGCGATCCTGTCACTTGCCCTTGAGCGGATCGGCAAAACCGATCATGCGCTTTATGACGGGTCATGGTCCGAATGGGGCATGTACGCCGACCTACCAATAGCGACCGGAGCCTGAGAGATGCTGGAAAACCTGACTGCCCAACCTGCCGATAAGATTCTTGCCCTTGTGGCCAAGTTCAGAGCCGACCCGCGCGCAGATAAAGTCGACCTTGGCGTTGGCGTCTACAAGGACGCGACTGGCAACACCCCCGTCATGCGCGCCGTAAAAGAGGCCGAGCGGCGCATCCTGTCCGACCAACCCACCAAGGCCTACACCGGGCTTGCCGGTGATCCGGCCTTCAGTGCGGTGATGAAAGACCTCGTGCTTGGCGACAGCGTTCCAGACGAACGTGTCGCCGCCGTGGCGACCCCCGGCGGCACCGGTGCTATTCGTCAGGCGCTTGAGCTGATCCGCATCGCCGCCCCCAAGGCCACCGTCTGGCTGTCCAATCCAACATGGCCGAACCACCCGTCGATCATCAAATACCTTGGTATGAAAATGGCCGAATACCGCTATTTCGACAATGCCACGCGCGGCGTGGATTTTGCGGGCATGATCGCCGATTTGCAAAACGTCGCCCCCGGCGATGTGGTTCTGCTGCACGGCTGCTGTCACAACCCAACTGGCGCGAACCTGACTTACAGCCAAATGGAACAAGTCATCAGCCTGATGCAGACCAAAGGCGCTGTTCCTTTCGTCGACATCGCCTACCAAGGCTTTGGCGACGGTCTTGCCGAAGATGCAAAGGCCACCCGCCAGATCGCGCGCAGCTTTGAAAACGGCCTGATCGCGGCGAGCTGTTCCAAGAACTTCGGCATCTACCGCGAGCGGACGGGTATCCTGATGGCCCTCACCAAGGATGCCGATCAGCAGGCCCTGACCCAGCAGAACCTCGCCTTTCTGAACCGCCAGAACTATTCCTTTCCACCCGATCACGGCGCACGGGTGGTTACCACGATCCTGCAAGACCCTGAGCTGCGCGCCGATTGGGAGGCCGAACTGGAAGAGACCCGCAACGGTATGCTGACGCTACGCCAACAGCTTGCGGATGAACTCAAACGCCTCACCAACAGTGACCGCTTTGACTTTCTCGCCGATCACAGGGGCATGTTCAGCCGTCTGGGCACCACCCCCGAGATGGTCGAAAAGCTGCGCGCCGATTACGGGATTTACATGGTCGGGGACAGCCGGATGAACATCGCCGGGCTGAATGCGCAGACCGTGCCGATCCTGGCAAAGGCCATCGTTGAAGCAGGCATTTAACGACAGACGAAGGAAATTCGCGAATTTCCCTCTGCACGCCGAAAAATTTTCTCGAAAATTTTGCGTCGCAGCACATTATGCTGCGGCCGCAAATTCAACTTGTGAGCAGGTGCGCAATAATATACCGACCAACGCAATCATAACGTAATTAAAATACGCCAAGGATCTGCTGATGTCTTTCCGCCTGCAACCCGCACCCCCTGCCCGTCCAAACCGCTGCCAGCTGTTCGGACCCGGCTCGAACACCAAACTGTTTGAAAAGATGGCCGCGAGTGCGGCAGATGTCATCAACCTTGATCTTGAGGACAGCGTGTCACCCTCGGACAAGGACACCGCGCGCAGCAATGTCATTGCGGCCATCAACGATGTGGACTGGAACAGCAAATACCTCAGCGTGCGGATCAACGGGCTGGACACACCTTACTGGTACAGGGATGTGGTGGATGTGCTGGAACAGGCGGGTGACCGGATCGACCAGATCATGATCCCCAAAGTGGGCTGTGCGGCAGATGTCTATGCGGTTGATGCGCTGGTAACCGCGATTGAAACAGCCAGGGGTCGCGCCAAGCCAGTCAGCTTTGAGGTCATCATTGAATCCGCCGCCGGCATCGCCCATGTGGAGGAAATCGCCGCCAGTTCACCCCGCATGGCCGCCATGAGCCTGGGTGCCGCTGACTTTGCCGCCTCGATGGGGATGCAAACCACCGGGATCGGAGGCACGCAGGAAAACTACTATATGCTGCATGGTGACACGCGGCACTATTCCGACCCCTGGCACTGGGCGCAGACAGCCATCGTGGCGGCCTGCCGCACCCATGGTGTGTTGCCCGTGGACGGCCCCTTTGGTGATTTCAGCGATGATGAAGGCTATCGCGCGCAGGCCAAACGCGCGGCCACATTGGGCATGGTGGGCAAATGGGCGATTCATCCCAAACAAATCGCGCTGGCCAACGAGGTGTTCACCCCATCGACGGAAGCCGTTGCAGAAGCGCGCGAAATCCTTGCCGCGATGGAACAGGCCAAGGCGCGCGGCGAAGGGGCGACCGTCTATAAAGGTCGCCTTGTTGATATCGCCTCGATCAAGCAGGCCGAAGTGATCGTGCGCCAGTCCGAAATGATCGCAGGCTAAAACCCCTGGCCTGCAAGGGTCAGCCGGCCTGCATCAAAAGCGGTTCGGCAATCTGTGGCGTCCCGCATGATGTCAGCCGACAACAGCGGCGTCGAGGTCATCCCCGGCCCCGCAAAGCGCATGTCATCGCATTCGCCATCGTTGGACCATTCACCACTGTCATTGCCAAAGTCGATACGCCCCTTGCCGTCAACGCCAACCAGCGCAAGGTTGCCGGAGATGAACGCGATGCTGCAATCTGTGGCATCCCGCAGCACGTCATCCGACAGCAGTGGGGTCGTCGTCATGCCGGCCCCCTGAAAGCGCGGATCATCACACTCGCCATCGTTCGACCATTGACCACCATCATTTCCAAAATTGATACCGCTGACAATCAGGTCAGGCTGTGGGCTTCCGCGCAAGGTCAGGCGACCTGCCTCAAAAGCCTTGCGGCAATCTGTGGCATCGCTGCGAATGTCCTCATCCAGAAGCGGCGTCGCGGTCATGCCCGGCCCTTCAAACCGCGGATCATCGCATTCACCGTCATTCGACCAGGTGCTGCTGTCATCACCAAAATCAATATCCTCCGCCAAAGCAGGCGATGAAAGGCTAAGCACCAGTGCGGCGATTATGGTCAGGAAACGCATATTTCTATCCTTTGGCTGCGACATTCCGCCTCAGTCTTGCGCGATTTGTGTCCCGTTGCAAATGGCAATAATGTGGCAACCCACCGCCGTTGCACTTGCCCCACCCTTCCGCCATATATCATTGAACGCATGCAAGAGGCCCATTGCCATGACCCAATACCTCGACTTCGAAAAGCCGCTCGCAGAGATTGAAGGCAAAGCCGAAGAGCTGCGCGCGATGGCGCGCGAGAACCCCGAGATGGACACCGCCAAAGAGGCCGCGTCGCTCGACAAGAGGGCGTCTGATCTGCTGACCTCGCTTTACGCCAATCTCACACCCTGGCGCAAATGTCAGGTGGCCCGCCACCCCGAACGCCCGCATTGCAAAGACTATATCGATGCGCTCTTTACCGAGTATACGCCGCTGGCAGGCGACCGGAATTTTGCCGATGATTTATCTGTCATGGGTGGTCTTGCGCGGCTTGATGATACTCCGGTCATGGTGATCGGCCATGAAAAGGGCAACGACACGAAATCCCGAATTGAACGGAATTTTGGCATGGCCCGCCCCGAAGGATACCGCAAGGCGATCCGCCTTATGGAACTGGCCAACCGCTTTGGCCTGCCCGTGATCACGCTTGTGGACACACCGGGCGCCTATCCGGGCAAAGGCGCCGAAGAACGTGGCCAGTCCGAGGCGATTGCCCGCGCGACCGAGACGTGCCTTGGGTTGAAAGTGCCCCTGATCAGCGTTGTTGTCGGCGAAGGTGGCTCTGGCGGTGCGGTCGCATTCGCCTCTGCAAACCGTGTCGCGATGCTGGAACATTCGGTCTATTCGGTCATCAGTCCCGAAGGCTGCGCCTCGATCCTGTGGAAGGACGCGGAGAAAATGCGCGAAGCCGCCGAAGCCCTGCGGCTGACCTCCAAAGACCTGCATGAACTGGGCGTCTGCGACCGGATCATCCCTGAACCGGAAGGCGGCGCGCACCGTGACCGGGACACCACGGTCAAGGCCGTCGGAGAGGCATTGGTCAGCATGCTGAACGAGTTGCGCGAGTTGTCTGGCGAAAAACTGCGCACGGATCGGCGCGAAAAATACCTTGCTCTGGGCTCCAAGGGGCTCGCGGCCTGATATTGCGCATCCTCAAGGGGCATTGGCAACTTCTGGCGCTCACCGCCGTCGTGTTTGCCCTTTGGCAGACGCCAGCGGTCCTGCCTCTCAAGGTCTTGGTTGTCTTTTTTCATGAGGCATCACATGCCATTGCCACGATCCTGACAGGCGGCAAAGTCTTCAGCCTGTCGATTTCGCCAGATCAGGGCGGTTCAGTGCTCAGCGGTGGTGGCAATCGTTTTATCGCGCTGTCAGCGGGCTATCCGGGCTCTCTTGTGATTGGCGTGGCGCTCTTGATCGCCGCGACACGCACATCTGCGGACCGCGTGGTCATGATGGTCTGCGGTGCCGCGATGCTGCTGATCGCGGCGCTCTACATCCGCGAGCCCTTCGCCCTCGTCTTTACCCTTGGCACAGGTGCAGTCATGCTCTTGATGGCCCGGTATCTGGGGCATCACGCCAATGATCTGGCGCTGCGCCTTATCGGGTTAGCCAGCATCATCTACGTGCCTTTCGACATCTTCAGCGACACGATCGCGCGCTCCAGCCTGAAATCAGATGCGCGCATGCTGGCCGAGGAATTTGGCGGCGCAACTGTTATGTGGGGTGGGTTTTGGCTGATTATCAGCCTTACAATCATCGGCTGGTGCCTGCGCTACGGGCTGGGGCGCAGCAGTAATTTGCGCTTGCGCTAGCTACCACATCGTCTTGGCGGCGCGATCAGCCCAAGCGGCATCGTATTCCGCACCATCAAAAGCGTCTTCCTGCTCTGCCAGCAATGCCCCGATGGTGGGCAATCCTTCACTTTCATCGTCAGAGGTCCAGACACGCGCGCGCATCAACGCCCGCGCACATTGGCTGTAGACCTCCGCAATGGTGATCACGACGAGGCTGCGAGGCTGGCGACCTTTCTGCGCGAACCGCCCTAACAGGTCAGGGTCAAGCGACACGACTGCTGTGCCATTCACCCGGATCACGTTATTCGAACCGGAGACCATGAACATCAAACTGATACGGCCATCGCCTACGATGTTGCGCAGCGTATCCATCCGGTTGTTGCCGCGCCAATCGGGTAGCAAAAGGGTCTTTTCATCCAGCTCTTGCACAACCGGGCCATCGTTACCGCGTGGGCTGCCGTCGGTGCCTTCTGGCCCAACGGTTGAAACAACACAAAGGCGCGATGCCATGATCCATTTGCGGTAAAGCGGGCTCAGTTGCGGGGCGACCTTGATCAACGATGCTTTGCCGGGAACACCATAAAGCGCCTCCAATTCCGCCACATCCTTGACGATGTGATCAACCATCAAACCCAGCCTCTTTGTTCAATCGGTCAGATGCGGTTTCGATATCATGCTCCAACCGCTTCATGAAAACAGTCACATCCAGACCCGGCTCGATCCGCGGCAGAAATTCAAAGACAGCCGTTCCGGGTTTGCGCAGCACGCCGCGCTTGGGCCAGAACACACCAACATTGGTAGCGACCGGGACAACCGGCTGACCCAATTCGCGATAAAGCGCGCCGGTCCCTATCTTGTACGGTGCCTTCACCCCGGGCGCGATGCGCGTCCCCTGTGGGTAGATCGTCAACTGGCCCGGCCGGGCGCGCCCTGCCTTGACATCCGCAATCATTTTCTTGATCGCCTGACCACGCTTGCCGCGATCAACTGGGATACAGCCGATGCGCAAGGCAAACTGGCCCACAACCGGGGCGTATTTCAGGATCGACTTCAAAATGAACCTGCTGCGCGGCAATGCACCATAGATCACCAGCACATCAAAAAAGGACTGGTGCTTCGCCGCCACCATGACTTGATCTGTTGGCGGCTGGCCGCGAACCTCGGTTTTCAGCCCGATCATCCATCCGGCACTCCACCGGACATAGCGGCAATAGGCGTGACAGCCCGCCACAGCCCCATCTGCCGACATGATCGCCGCAGGCAGATAGATGATCCCCACGACCAGAAGCGCAACATACATCTGTGCGTTAAAGATCAGCGAGCGGGCCCATTGGATTGCAGTGCTCATGTTTGCTCCCTCAACCTGCGAAACGCCGCAGTACGGGTCGCAAAGAAGGCTACACTCGCAGCCAGAAACGGGATCAGCAAGGGCCAGACCCATTCCGCCCCCTCAAAGCCCACGCCCAGCAACAGGCTGTCAGTGCCATCGCCCTGTGGCATGACAAGCACCACAATGACGCCAATGATCGCCCCAATGACCGCCCCGGCGCCGGCACGCAAGGTAAAGCGGCGGACAAAGGCGCGGGCGATATAGGCGTCTTTTGCGCCTACCAATCGCAAAACGCGGATGACCTGCACATTGGCCGCGAGTGCGGCTTGGGCGGCCAGCGTGATCATCGCCGCAACAGTCGCACCAATCAACACGATCACCGACCAGCCAATCAGCCGCACCCGGCTGGCAGCTTTCAAAAGAGGCGCGCGCCACGCAGTATGATCGTCCAGAATGGCCCCGGGCACCTGCGCACTCAGCCGCGCGCGCAGCCCATCGACATCCAATCCATCCCTGTCTGCCACAATCTCGATCAACTGCGGCATCGGCAATGCATCAAGCGGCAGATCAGGCCCAAACCAAGGCTCCAGCAAGGCCCGCTGCTCATCCTGCGACAGGGCCCGCACGCTGTTGACCCCCGGCGTGGTCTGCAACACATCCAGTGCCGACAGCAAAAGCGCATCCGCCGTCGCCGGATCAGCCGGCAGTCGCAGCGTGGCCGATTGGGCCAACTCGTCCGCCCAAAGACCGGCGACCCGGTTGGTGGTGAGGGATATCGCCAAGGCGATCACCGCCAGAAACGCCATCACAGCGGCAACAAACACCGTCAGCCGCGCCGTTGTCCCCGTCTGAGGCACCGCACGGTCCGCCTGCGGATCACCGATAATCAGCTCAAGCAAAGGCCTCATAATTCCGCCCCCGCCTGCAAAAGCTGCCCATCCTTGAGCCGCAGGATGCGTGCGCTCACATCAGCCTTTGCCGCCCGGATCATCGCGAGGTCATGGGTCGCGATCAGGATCGTCTTGCCCATCTTGTTGAGCTCAATCAGCAGACCAAGCAGGCGCTGGGACATCTCCCAATCCACATTTCCGGTCGGTTCATCCGCGATAATCACATCCGGGGATACAATCACCGCCCGGGCCAAAGCCGCCCGTTGACGCTCACCGCCCGATAATTCTGGCGGCAATTGGTTGGCCTGCGCGCCCAGCCCCACCCAATTCAATAGCTCTTCCAGGTTGCCCGCCGCTTCACGCCCACGCCCTGAAACCGTCAACGGAAGGGCGATATTTTCGGCGATACTCAGGTGATCCAGAAACTGGCAATCCTGATGCACAACGCCAATTCGTCGGCGAGACATCGCCACCGCATCGCGATCAAGCGCGGCGGCATCCTCTCCAAAAATCCGCACTTTTCCCTTCACGGCACGCAAATCGGCGTAACAAAGCCGCAGCAATGTGGTTTTCCCGGCTCCCGATGCTCCCGTCAGGAAATGAAACGAACCGGGGGCAAGTGTCAGGGATAGTTGGGAAAAGAGCGCATTATCCCCATAGCCATAAGACAGGTTGTCAAGTTCTATCACTGCTGTTCCCCTGCATTTCACCGCTCTTCTGCCCAAATCTGCAACAGGTTTCAATGTCTGCGCGGGGCACATGCGCAAAACCTTTGCGTTTAGCGCAACCATTGTTAAATTGAAGTCGGTGATAACAATAAGTTAGCGGAACCGCCGGGCAGAAGGAATTTTACCATGAGGCTGATTTGCCCAAATTGTGGCGCGCAATACGACGTCGCGGATGATGCGATCCCTCCGGGTGGGCGTGATGTGCAGTGTTCAAACTGCCAAGTGTCTTGGTTCCAAACGGAAAAACCAACGATTCCGGGCCGTGACACATCGAAACTGATCACCCCAAGACAACTTGACCCTTCCGAAGCTGCCGTGCTTGCTGACACAGGCCCAGAGCCTGAGGCGGCGCCAGAGCCTGCTTCCGCCGTGCCAGGTGATGCAGAACCGGCCAGCCCGCAGGTTGCTGAACCTCAGCGCAAGCCACTGGACGATGCCGTCGCGAGTATCCTGCGCGAAGAGGCCGCTCTCAGCACCCCGGTCGCCGCCGCCACCGCCAGCCCAGCGGTCGCGCCAGTAGTCCCCCCAGTAGCCCCCCCCGTGGCTAGCCCGGTCGCAAAGCCGCCCGCAACGGAAAACTCCAAACCAACGGAAACCGTCACAATCGACGAGACCCGCCAGCGGATTGCGCAAATGACCGCAGATGAGGGCGGCACGCCTACCACGGCGGGCGGATCACCCGCAGTGCGCAGCAGCGCAAGCGCCGATGAGGCGCACCAGCGCACCGTGCCGTCGATCAACGAGATCAACGCGACACTCCGCGCCCGGGCGCAGGCGAATGATGCCTCCGGCCTGACAGAGGCCGAAAAGCAAGAGGCGGTTCAGCGCAAAGGCTTCCGTCGTGGTTTCTTCTGGGTGCTGATTATTCTGGCCATCCTGATCCTGCCCTATGTCTTCGCAGAGCAGATCACCGAAAACCTGCCACAAACACGCGGGTTCATGGCGTCCTATGTCATGACGGTGGACAAGCTGCGCCTGACACTAAGCGAAGTCATCATGGGATTCAGAGCAGGCTAGCACCCGCACCCTGCGCAGCCATATTCGCAGCTGTGGCCCGGGGTCTGTAGACAATCATCTTGACCCGACGAGCACCTGTTCGCTCGCCGATGCCACGCGCGCAATCTAATCGCGCCATGGCACATCTATCCGCGTCACCGAAAGGCTTTTGACCATGCCACCAGCACGACTAGCGGTGTTGCGGCGGCATACAATCAGCATGCCCAACAAGAAGAGATGCGTGAGGCAGTAGATCAGTTTGACGTGCACATCACAAATCTGATCAAGAGCGAAAGCGCCGGATTGCTGTCCTTGGGACTTGACGGCAGTCAATCCCGCGGCCCACTAATGGCTTAACGAATTTGAATTAGGTCCGAAATATATGAGAATTCCAAGGACTGTTGTCCGGTTTGCTTTGGTAGCTATTGTCGGTGCGGTTGCGGCTTGCGCAACGGTAACCGAAGAAGACCGCGCTCAGGTCGCCGAGGTGCCCGATCCCACCATACCCAAAGAAACCGCAGACACAGTGACGAGCGTGCCCAGCGATGAGCCCGCTCAGATAGTGTTGTATCGAACATGGAACGGTGAAGGGCTTCTTTTCCTAGGTTCGGGCCCCAAGGTTGAAGTCGATGGTCGCGAAGTTGGCCGTTGCTTATTGGGCGATGGACGCGAGATTGAAGTAGCGGCCGGTGAACACGTCATAAGCGCGCCGCATTCTGAGGTCAGCGCGAGACCGTTTCGGATCAATCCGGGTCAAACGATTTATGTCGAATGCAAATATACTGTCGGTGTTCTGGTCCCCAACGTGCAATTCGAATTCAGCGCCGCTCGCTGAGATTTCGGATTTTTTCAACAACGATGCGAATTTGGCAGAGCGCCCCTGATGGGGAGAGTTCATTCCCCAATTTCTTGACAACTCGCCTTTGCGCTGAAACACTGTGCATTCATTATTTAGTACGTAATTTGACAAAGGAAGTTATCTGCAAATGAATCAAAGTAAATTGAGAGCGTTTTTTGCGGTTTCGCTGCTGACGGTTACAGCCGCGTGTTCTACTACCATGCCAATATCCGGCCAGCTTTCGGACGGATCTGAAACATTCACTGGATCCGCCGAAGCAGGGATGAATGCTGCCGCACCCTTTTCAATGACCTCAACCAGTGGAACGTCCTGCTCGGGAACGTTCGACATGAAGTCGCTTTCTGGCGGCACAGGCGCATTCACCTGCGAAGACGGCCGTAGTGGATCGTTTAATTGGACTTCCGGTGGCGCGAAGCTTTCGGGGACCGGAACGATTGCCGGTAAGCCGATGAGCATAACAATGGGGTAGCGCGCAACCGACTGTTTTTGTCGAAGCGCCCATATGGTCTTGGGGCAAGTGTCTGTACCCAAGACCAAAAAGACGCTGCCAAGCAAGATCAGTCACCATAAACCGCTGCTCAATCATTCAATCCTCCATTTTGGAAGCTTGAACAAGAAATCACACCAAATCTGAATCCTGAATGTCCGCAGACCTTAGAACTGGTCCAGTAGCCTACGCAGATAGTCGCGCTCCAACTCGGGTCGGCTTTGCTCGGCGGACCGGCGGCGGATCTCGCCCAAGAGCTCTTCGGCGCGGCGGTTGATTTCCTCGCGGCCCAGAAGCTGCTGATCTGTGCCCAACTGCCCGGTGTTGCCCATTTCGCGCCCCAGCGGGTCACGCTGACCGGGGATGGGGCGTCCGCTGGCTTCGCCTTGCTCTGATCCTTGACCGGGCTCGACCTGCCGGTTTTCGGCAAGGGCCTGCCCCAATTCGCGCATCCCGTTGCGCAGCGCGTCCATTGCTTCGGCCTGCCGATCAATGGCCTCGGCCAGATCACCGTCGCGCAGGGCTTCTTCAGCGCCCTCCATGGCACCTTCAGCCCGGTTAAGCGACCGACGTGCGATATCGCCAGCTTCGCCGTCAAGGCTGGGCAACCCATCGCGTTGGCGTTGCAGTTCTTCGCGCAGGGCCTGCTGGCGGTCTGCAAGGCTGCGCTGGTCGCCCTCGCCCCCTGCACCGTCGCCACGCTGTTCGCCAGTTTCGTTGTTTTCACCCACGCCCTGACCGCTGCCCTGACGTCCACCCTGGCCGGGTTCATCGCCCTGACTGCCCTGCTGGCCCGGTTGCTGCCCGGGTTGCTGCCCTTGCTGGCCCTGCTCACCTTGCTGACCGGGTTGTTGGCCCGGCTGCCCGGGATTGAACTGCTCTTGCAGGTCACGAAAGCTGTCGTCTGACAGGTCTTCCTGATCGCGCAGCGTCTCGGCAAGGTCCTGCATGGATTGCTCACCGGGGGATTGCGGACCATCGCCACCCTCTCCTTGGGTCACGCGCAGGTTTTCCATCATCTGATTGAGCTGATCCATCAGCTCTTGCGCCTCGGCCATGCGGCCTTCTTGCATCAGCTCTTCAATGCGGTCCATCAGCGCTTGCAGCTCGTCCATCCCAAGCTGCTGGCCCTGCTGGCCGCTGTCTGCCTGATCCGTTCCATCCGATGGCTCTGCTTCTTCGGCCAGCATCCGCAGATAATCATTGGTGGCTTCGCGCAGTTCTTCCATCAGCTCGGCGATTTCCGCGTCCGACGCCCCGTTGCGCATCGCCTCTGCCAGCCGTTCCTGCGCGCGGCGCAAACGTTCGCGAGCGTCCGCCAAACGGCCGTCCTCAAGCTGGACTGCCAACTCCCAAAGCGCCTCGGCAATCTCGGCCTGACCATCCTCTGTCAGGTCGACTTTGGCGAAATTATCCAAGCGCCGAATGATGGTGCGAAGGCGCAAGTAAGTCGTTTCGTTCGAAAACAGCCCTTCCGGCCTGTTCGACACCGCGCGCAAAATCTGGTTCACCCGGCCTGCGTTGGCTTTCGACCACAAAAGGTCGCGGCGTTGTTCGATCACGGCACGGGCGAAGGGTTGGAAAAACCGGCGGCCCGGCAGGATCATCGGTTCTGCCGGGGTTACACCAGTCTGTTCAGCCGCGTCGATCACCTCCAGCTGCATGGTCACGGGCAAATTGGCCAATGGGTGTTTGCTGAGGTTATCAATCAGGAATTCATCAAAATCGGTCCGATCTCCGGTAAAGGGCATCGGCAGGTCCAGCACCAGCGGTGCTATTGGGTCAGGCTCAATCACCAGACCATGCCGACGATCAACCGCCGCAAGATCAAGCGTGATGGTTGCTGTCCCGAACTCGACGCCATAATCGTCAAAAGCCACAAAAGGCTGCGACATCTCGCCCATCGCGTCCGATTCAATCGGACCGGTCAGGTCAACGCCCGGTGCCACATCTTCAATGGCGGTTACTTCCCAGCGCGTCTCGGTCTCGCCACCAATCGTCAGCGTCCCCGATTGCGAAATGGCGAACTCCTGCTGGGCATCCGATGCCGACCCCAGCTCACTGACGCGGCCTGACACTGTTTCGGCCACCGTGAGCGCGCCGACCTCGCCATACAGACGTAGGGTTACCTGACTGCCTTCGGGAACACGCAAAGGACCGGCGGGCACATCATTGAGGTAAATCGAAGGCTTGCCGGTATAGGCCGGGGGTTCCACCCAGCCTTCCCACACAGGGCCGGTGGCCAGCGTCGCCTCACCCCCGGCCACGATATCGCCGACCGAGGAGACCCGAAAGAGCGACCCGAACATCAAGGCCGCAACAAAGAACAACAGCGCGATAAAGCGCAAACCGTAAGGGTCGCGGTCCGATACCCGCAGATCAGGTTCAACGGCACGCGCCGCCTTCGTGCGTTCGGCCATACGCGCCATATGCGCCCGCCACACGGCCTCTGATGCCGCATCACCGCTGCCGATGGCCTGCGTATCAACAATGGCCGCGATCGGCCGGCCAGGCATGGCCGCATCGACCCGCGCCACTGCCTCAGCTCTGGTGGGCAAGCAAAAGCGGCGGATCCCCCAGATCAGCGTTGCCAGAAACCCGATGACCGAAACAACAGCACCGCCCCAGAACACTTCAAGCGGCAGAACGTCCTGCCAGCCCATCATCAGCGGGGCGAGGATCAGAAAAACAGCGGTCCAGAATGGCCAAAAGGCACGCACAACCTGTTCGGCCACCATACCCGCACGGGTGGCAGCAACAGGAAAGCGCAGATGGCGCATCGGGTCGTGCTGGTCTTTCAGCGGGCCTCTCCTATGCTTTGCGGTGCGCGGTGGCTTGGTGTCTTTATGCCAACCACTCTGGCACCGTATCGCGTGCGATCATCTCTTCATAGGTAGGGCGTGCGCGGATAACTGCAAATTGATTCCCATCGACCAGCACCTCGGGGATCAGCGGGCGCGAGTTATACTCCGACGCCATCACCGCGCCATAGGCCCCGGCAGAGCGAAAGGCGACCAGATCATTGGCTCTGACCGCAGGCATTTCACGGCCCCTTGCAAAGGTGTCGCCACTTTCGCAGACCGGGCCCACGATATCATATGTCGCAGGGGCCGTGCCCGGCGCGGGTTCGACAATGGGTACAATATCATGCCAGGCCTCATACATCGCCGGACGGATCAGATCATTCATCGCACCATCAAGGATCAGAAACTCGCGGTCCTCACCCGACTTCACATAAATCACCTTCGCGACCATCAGCCCGGCATTGCCCGAAATCAGACGGCCCGGCTCGATCTCTATCTCGCAGCCCAGATGCCCAACGGTGCGCCGGATCAACGCGCCATAATCAGTGGGCAGCGGCGGGGCTTCGTTCGAGCGGGCGTAGGGAATGCCCAAACCACCCCCCAGATCAAGGCGCGCGATCTCATGACCATCGGCGCGCAATTTTTCCGTTAGTTCGGCAACCTTCAGGTAAGCCATCTCAAAGGGCGCCAGATCAGTCAGCTGCGATCCGATATGCACATCGATCCCCACAACCTTCAGCCCCGGCAGCGAGGCGGCCATCGCATAGACATCGCGCGCGCGGCTGATCGGAATACCGAACTTGTTTTCAGACTTGCCGGTCGCGATCTTTGCATGTGTCATGGCATCGACATCAGGATTGACCCGGATCGTGATCGGCGCGACTGCATCCAGCGACTGCGCCACCTGATTTAGCACGATCATCTCGGGTTCGCTCTCGACGTTGAACTGGCGAATACCGCCTTCAATCGCGAGACGCATTTCATCGGCGGTCTTTCCGACGCCTGAAAACACGATGCGTTCACCCGGCACACCTGCCGCTTTCGCGCGCAGGTATTCGCCTGCCGACACCACATCCATGCCCGCGCCCGCATTCCCCAACAGCTTGATCACCGCTTGGTTGGACAGCGATTTCATCGCGAAGCAGACAAGGTGCGCGCCCCAGTCCAAAGCCTCATCAAACAAGGCAAAGTGGCGTTTCAGGGTCGCCGTTGAATAGACGTAGAACGGGGTGCCAACTGCCGCCGCGATCTCACTGACAGGGACGTCCTCGGCATAAAGCGCGCCGTCACGATACAGAAAATGATCCAACCTTGCGATCCTTGTCCAAAATCAGCTTCTGGACATAGCAGATCACGGCCAAAGACCAACCCTGATTTGGCGGGGCTTAGACGCGCACAGTGCCAACGTCGGGAAAATAAACGACACGGCTGCGCAGATAAAGGTAAAGTGGCAAGCCAAAGCTAACGCCCACAAGGAATGTCGCAGGGATCGCGATCAGGCTCAGCCAGTTGCGGCTCTTGAACGCTTCAACCAGAACCCAGATTGTCAGGGTGACCGCAGCAATCGTCAAATCCCAGACCAACCCGCTGGTCGCGGCATTCACGTGCCATGCATCGACCATCGCCATGATGTCCCAGCCTTCGGCCCGAAACCAGCCAACGAAATAATACATCGGATGAATGGCACCCCAGACGGCAAGCAGCAGAAAGACGACCCGCATCAAAGGCCCACCCCGATGGAAACAGTGCCGTTCGACGCCCCGACGCTGGCGCCTGTGCTCACCCCATTGGTGCCCACGCTCAGCCCGACATTCGCCGAGGGTGTGAATGGTGGGCTTTCAGCGCCACAAGCCGCCAGCACGCCCATCGTCAAAATCAATGCAATACGCTTCATTTCAATACCCCTTTCCAATGCGCCACCTGAGCGCGAACCTGTGACGGCGCCGTCCCCCCAAAGCTGGTGCGGGACGCGACCGAGTTCTCGACCCCCAGCACATCAAAGACATCCGCGCGGATGCCATCATGCACCGATTGCATGTCCTCCAGCGTCAGATCAGGCAGATCGCAATCCTTGCCCTCTGCCATCGCCACCAAAGATCCGGTGACGTGATGCGCTTCCCGGAAAGGTAGCCCAAGTTCGCGCACCAGCCAATCGGCCAGATCGGTCGCAGTCGAAAAACCGCTCGCGGCGGCGGCCTTTAGGTTCGCGCGCTGCGCCGTCATGTCCGATACCATGCCGGTCATCGCCGCCAGCGCGAGCATCAGGTTGTCGGCGGCATCAAAGGTCTGTTCCTTGTCTTCCTGCATATCCTTCGAATAGGTCAGCGGCAGCCCCTTCATCACCGTCATCAGCGCGACATTCGCCCCGAATATCCGGCCAATCTTGGCGCGAATCAGCTCTGCTGCATCCGGGTTGCGCTTCTGCGGCATGATCGACGAGCCGGTTGACCACTTGTCCGACATCTTCACAAAGCGGAACTGCGCCGAGGACCAGATCACCAGTTCTTCGGCCAGTCGGCTCAGGTGCATCGCGCAAATACTGGCGGACGCCAGAAACTCCAGCGCGAAATCACGATCCGCAACCGCATCCAGCGAATTCGACATCGGACGATCAAAGCCCAGCGCCTCTGCCGTCATCTGCCGGTCAATCGGAAAGGAGGTGCCGGCAAGGGCCGCGGCCCCCAAAGGCGAGGTATTCATCCGCGCCCGCGCATCGGCAAAACGCGACCGATCCCGCGAAAACATCTCGACATAGGCCAGCATATGATGGCCCCAGGTGACCGGCTGGGCGGTCTGCAAATGGGTAAATCCGGGCATCACCCAGTCCGCCCCGGCCTCTGCCTGCGCCACAAGCGCCTGGCAAAGCGCGCCGAGCGCCGCATCCGCCTGATCGCATTGGTCACGCACCCAAAGCCGGAAATCGACGGCCACCTGATCATTGCGCGACCGGGCGGTATGCAACCGCCCCGCTGGCGCGCCAATCAGATCCCGCAACCGCGCCTCGACATTCATGTGAATGTCCTCCAGCGCGGTCGAGAACGGAAATGCGCCGGTTTCAATCTCTGACAATACGGTGAGCAGGCCTTCCCGGATCGCCTCTGCATCGTTATCGGTAATGATACCACAGGCCGCCAACATGGCGGCATGGGCCCGTGAACCTGCGATGTCCTGAGGTGCGAGGCGGCGGTCATATCCGATCGAGGCATTGATCGCCTCCATGATCGCGTCTGGTCCGGCGGCAAAGCGCCCGCCCCACATCGTGTTTGCGGATTTGGTCATAAAGGATGTCGCCCGTGCGAAAGTTGCTGTCAGCCCTGCTTTATACGGCCCTTTTGGGTCTTGCAAACATTGGCGCCGCCGACGTGCAGGCCGCCGAGGCGATGCGTCAGGGCGAAATGCGCAAACTGCGGTTCCTTGAGGCGCCAGTGGCCGGCTCTGCCGTGCCTTTCCTGGACGAGGACGGGCAAGAGATGACACTTGCCGATTTGAAGGGCAAATTCATCGTCCTGAATTTCTGGGCCACCTGGTGTGCGCCTTGCTTGCAGGAAATGCCGCTGCTCTCGGCGCTGCAAGAGGCCATGGGCGGCGACGATCTGGAAGTCGTGACCATCGCAACCGGGCGCAATCCGCCGCCTGCAATGCGACGGTTCTTTGAGGGTATCGCGGTGGATAATCTGCCGCTCTATACCGATGAAGCGCAGGACCTTGCCCGCGATATGGGGGTGTTGGGGCTGCCCGTGACCGTCATTCTTGATCGTGAAGGCCGCGAAATCGCGCGTATGCAAGGCAGTGCAGACTGGTCGGGCGAGAATGCGATGGCCATCATGCAAACCCTGATCGGGCCTGAAAGCTAACCGGATTTTCCGCGAAACTCCGCTCGCAAACCCGCCTTAAGGATTTGGTTACGCCCGCCCTGCCGTCGCGGACAGCAAAAGCGGGTCAACCCCGAGCAGCTTCAGCGCAGCCGCCCATTTGCCCTGATTATCCGCACCAAAGAGAATGGCATCATCGGGCGCACAGGTCAGCCAACCGTTCTGGACAATCTCATATTCCAGCTGCCCCGGCCCCCACCCGGCATAGCCCAGCGCCATCATCGACTTCAAAGGGCCTTCGCCTCTGGCCAGATCCTCGAGCACTTGCAAAGTCGCCGTCATGCAGTAATTTTCGTCCACATCAAGCGTGCCGATCTCGGAGGCATAGTCATTGGAGTGCAGCACAAAGCCCCGCTGATGGTCTACCGGGCCGCCAAAATGCACAGGCACATCGCGCGCGGCCTGCGACGCAGGGATTTCCATCTGCTCAAGCAGCTTTGCGAATTTCACGTCAGGCTGGGGTTTGTTGACAATCAAACCCATGCCGCCCTCTTCGGAATGGGCGCACATATAGATCACGGTACTGGCAAATCGTGGGTCGGACATCTCGGGCATCGCGATCAACAGTTTACCGACAAGGGTCGAATCTGAAGCGTTCATGGGCTTAAGATGTGTAACCCCGGCCTGCGACGCAAGCGCCATCGTCGCAATGCCTGTCGCAAAAGTGACTTCCCATTCCGAACCTGATGAATAAGTAACGTGTCATGCGCAAGAACATGCTGATCCTCCTCGCCCTCATGGCCCTTCCGACCCACACCGTCGCACAGGATTTTGGCGGCATGGCCCGGTTTGAAATCCTGCCTGGCTGGCGTACCCCGTCGGGCGATCATATCGCGGCGGCCAAAATCACCCTCGCACCCGGCTGGTATACCTATTGGCGTGTGCCGGGCGAAGTTGGCATTCCACCGCAGTTCAGCTTCTCAAGCGACAGTGACATTGCAAGGATCACTCCACATCTGCCGGTGCCCGAGGTGTTTGACAAAACGGGAATAGTGTCCATCGGCTATAAGGACAGCGTGATCTTTCCACTGACGGTCGATACAAATGGGGTCAGGGGCGACATCCCCCTCACCGGCGCGCTCAGTGTCGGCGTCTGTGAAGAAATCTGCATCCCGGTGACATTCACCTTCGACACGCTCCTGCCTCAAAACGGCAGGCGTGACGCAAGCATTGTCGCGGCACTGGAGAGCGAACCCCTGACGGCCGCCCAAGCCAATGTTGGCAAGGTCACCTGCGTCATTGATCCCATTGAAGATGGACTGCGCGTCACCACGCGCATCAATGTCCGCCAATCCAGCGCGTCAGAATATGTGGTGATCGAACCCAGCGATCCAAATATCTGGGTCTCTCAGGCGGACATGAGCCGCACTGATGCCACGCTCAGCGCCACCGTAGAGATGGCGCTTCTCACCGGCGGGCCTTTTGCCTTTGACCGCTCGGGCGTGCGTATCACCGTATTGAACAACAATGGCTCTGCGGTCGACCTGCGGGGGTGCAGCGCAGGTTAGCGCTGCGCGCGCCGCAAACCCTGACCCAGCAACGCCACGACATAAATCACCACGAGCAGCACCAGCAGCGCGGTCACAAAAACCCCAAACGCAGCCCCTGTTCCGGCGCTGAGCATCGGCAATAGCGCGGCGACCGCAGGCAAAGGTGCCCCCGTCAGCAAAACCGGCGCGACCGTCAGCGCAAACAGCCCCAGCGCACCCAAAGCGCCCAAACCCGCCGGCACAAACATCGCCAGCCTGCGCCCGCGCAAGGCCCGTTTGGCCGATTGCACCTGCCGGTAGACATCCGCCTGCATCGCCATCACCGAGGGTACGATCAACAGCACCAGAACCATCCCGAAGGCCAGTCCAAAGACCAGCGTGACCACCGTTGGTTTCAGAAATTCTGCCTGATTGGACCCTTCATAAAGCAATGGCGTCAGCCCCAGCACAGTGGTCAATGTCGTCAGCAAGACCGGACGCAGGCGGTCCACCGTGCCGTCAATGATTGCAGGCACCAACCCGCGGTCCTGCGCGTATTCGTCCACCGTTGTCACCAGCACGATACTGTCGTTGATCACAATCCCCACCATCCCGATAAGGCCCACAACCGTAAACATGCTCATCGGTATGCCCCAGATATAATGGCCATAGATAGTCCCGACGAGCGCAAAGGGAATGATCGACATCACCACAACAGGCCGGGTCCAGCTGCTGAAAATCCACGCCAGCGTCAGGTAAATCCCCAATAGAACCAAAATCAGCCCGGTGCGCGCATCATTCAGGAAACGCTGCTCCTGCTCGCTTTGGCCCGACAGTAGTGTTTCGATGCCAAAATCGCTTTCGATGCGCGGCAGAATATCGTCATTGATGATCTGCTTGATCTCGGTGGCGCGGGCCGCATCCTCGTCATCCAGATCACCAATCACCGAGATCAACTGAATCCCGTTCTCGCGGCGCACCGTGGAAAACCCGGTGCGGCTCTGGACGGTGACGACATCGGCAAGCGGCACATAAACTCCGTCGGGCGTCCTTATCTGCGTGCGATCAAGGAAATCCGCCGACAACTCGCCAGACGGCAATTCAACCCTGATGGTCGCGGATCGCGCGCCATCGGGGAAACTGGCCGCCTCGATCCCGCCAAGGCGGTTGCGCAGCACCCGGCCCAGCCCGTCGATGCTCAGGCCCAGCGCATCACCCTGCGGTGTCAACTCAAGGATCAGCTCTTGCTTGTCATAGGCCAGCGTATCCTCCAGCCCCGAAATCTCGGCAAATTGCGCAAGCCCGGTTTTCAGCGCCTCAGCCGCCTCTTTCAGCGTGTCGCTATCGGCCCCGAACATCTGAATATCAAGGCTGTCGCCCCCCGGCCCAGCCCCCCAGCTGCGGAAACTGACGGTTTCGGCCATCGGGTGCTGCACAATGGCATCCTGCAAGGCGCTGACAAAGGCAAAGCTTGTGTAAGGGCGGCTGTCTGCGTCAATCAGCTCAATCGTGATCGACCCCAGTTGATCGGCATCCTTGGTATCAGAGCCCGCTATCGCCCGGCCTGAATTGCCGCCAATTTCGGCCACCACGAATTTCAGCGGATTGGTGCCATATTCGGCAGCGTATTCGGCACCCAGCGCCTCTGCCGCGCGCTGCGTCTCGCGCATCATCTCCAGCGTATCGTCGCGGGTGGCACCGGGCAGCATCGCAAAGTTACCGGTCACCTGGCTTTGTTCCGGCGCGTTGAAGAAACGCCAGCTCACTTCACCCTTGATGAAAAGCGTGACTTGGCTGGCCAATAGCACAATCGCCATCGCAAAGACGGGATAGCGGGCCATGACCACATAGCCCATGAAAGGGCGGAACAGCGTCTCCTTGAACCAATCAAACCCCCGGTTCACCGTGCGCGACGGCCAGTCATACCAATGGTCTTTCGCGGAATGGGCAATCGCATGGGCCAGATGGTTCGGCAAAATCAGAAAGCACTCGATCAGGCTGGCGGTCAGCACCACGATCACCGTAAACGGAATATCCGAGATTAGATCGCCAAAGCGCCCGCCAATAATCACCAGCCCAAAGAACGCAATGATCGTCGTGATCGTCGCCGAAAAGACCGGACTGAACATGCGCCGCGCTGCGCGCTCTGCGGCGACAGTCGGGGCTTCACCCAGTTCCCTGACCCTGAAATCGGCGTGTTCACCCACGACAATCGCGTCATCCACCACGATCCCCAAAGTGATGATCAGCGCAAAAAGCGAGATCATGTTGATCGTGATCCCCACCGCATACATCAGCGCAATGGCCGCCAGCATGGCGACAGGAATACCAAAGGCGACCCAAAACGCCGTGCGCGCATTCAGGAACAAAAACAGCAACCCAACCACCAGCATCAGCCCGGTCAGCCCGTTATCAAGCAGGATGTTCAAACGCCCCTCAATCAGTTCCGCCCGCCCATTGGTCAATTCGATCGAGACACCATTTGGCAGCGCGGCGGTCAGCTCCTGCGCGACCTCTTCCACGGTCTCCTGCATCCCAATGGCATCACCCTGAGCCGTCCGCTGCACGCGCACCTTGATCGCCGGGTTTTCCCCCACAAAATAGGCCCGCTCCCGGTCCGTGCCCTCAACGCGCACACTCGCCACATCAGCAATCGTCAGCTTTGATCCGTCCGGGTTCGAACGCAGCACAATCGCGCCAATCTCCTCTGCGCTGCGTTTGGCGACACCGGTGCGCACACGGGCATTGGCCGAAACATCACCCGCAGGATCAGCCGCCGCTTCTTCGGCAATCCGCTGGGAAATATCGGACAAGCCAATGTCGTATTGGATCAGCGACAGCGACGGCACCTCGACAATCGTTGAAGGGGCCGCAACCCCTTGCACAATGACCTGCGTCACGCCTTCAGCAAACAGCCGGGTCGAAAATTCATCTGCAAAGCGCCCCAGTTGATCGACGCCCACAGGCCCCGTGATGACCACATCGGTCACCCGGTCCCGCCAGCCTCCGCGCCGGACCGAGGGCTCTTCGGCATCCTGAGGCAGGTTCACCGCACTATCGACAGCCAGTTGTACATCTTCGGCCGCCCGGTCGATGTCATAGCCGGGGTCGAACTCGATGCGGATTGAGGCGCGCTCCTCGCGCGAGGTCGCGGACGAGGATGTGACCCCTTCAACCCCCAACAGCACAGGTTCCAGAACCTGCACGATGGCTTTGTCCACATCTTCGGCGCCGGCACCTGCCCAAGTGACCGAGACGGTCAGATCATCCACCACGACATCCGGAAAGAACTGTGCGCGCATGTTGGGAAAGGCAAATAAACCGGCAGTCAGCATCAGCACCAACAGCAGGTTCGCCGCCGTCCGATGCCGCGTGAAATAAGACAGGATACCGCCCGCGCCCGCGTTCAGCTTGTCACCCCCAGTGACCATCAGCTGCCCATCCGGGCTTCGAGCCGGGCCACGGTTTCAGAGGACACTTCCTCTGCCACCAACTGCCCGATAATCCGCGCTTTCACGTCTTCCGGCATCCGGCCCTCGCTGACAAAGGCAATCAGTTTGGCGCGGCGCTCCTCATCAAGGATAATCATCTCCGGCACAGGCTCCGGCATGGCTTCAACCCCACCCGGCCGGATCGGGCGCACCTTGATCCCGGCCCCCAAGAGCGGCGAGCGTTCGGCGACAATCGTTGCCCCTGCATTGTCGCCAACACCGATGATCACATCATCGCCCTGACGGCGCAGCAGCGTGACTTCGGCGGTGCTCAACCGGTCCTCCTCGCCCACGACCAGAACGGTCTGATCGGCGGCAACCGCAGTTGCGGGCACCAGTGCCACATCATCCAGCGCCGGCTCATTGATCCGCACGGCCACAAAATCGCCGGGCCGAAAACCGGGTGCGGCCTCCAACTGGGCAAACAGCAATCGACCGGTTTGGCCCTCGCCGACCGTCGCACCCTCGCGCGTGATCTGACCCACCGCACGCAGGTTCACGCCGGACACATCCAGACTGACTACAACAGGCGCTTTGATCAAAGTGCCGCTAGTATCCAAAAGCCGCGCATATTGCGAGGTCGAGACCCGAAAGGATACCTCAAGCCGGGTCGGGTCAACCAGTTGGGCAAAGCGTTCATTGGCCGTCACCCGCCCACCGCGGCTGACCGTGACATCTGCCAGCGTGCCATCAAAAGCGGCAAAAACCTCGGTATCCGCGACGGCGCGTTCCGCCTCTGCCACGCTGATCTCTGCGCGGGCCAACCGCGTCGTCGCCTGATCGATCCGCGCCTGCGCCGAGGCCAAAGCCTGCCTGCGGGTCAGAACCGAAGCCTGCGCCGAAGATGCGGCCAATTCCGCCGTCTCGACAGCCGCCGCCGTGCCTACACCGCGTGTCTCAAGGTCGCGCGCGCGCGCTAGGGCCTGTTCGCGCAAACCGGCCTGCGCGCGGGCCGCCGCCAATTCATCCTCAGCCAAAACCAGCGCGCGTTCCGCATCGCGCACTTCGGCCTGGGCATCTTGCAGGTCGGCACGGACGCGATCCAATGCCGCCTGCGCCTCGACAGGATCAATGCGCAGCAAAAGCTGGCCTTGTTCCACCGTGCCGCCTTCGACCAACGCATCGCTGGCGTCCAGCACCGTGCCGCCGGTCGCACTGCGCAAATCAACGGTGCGCTGGCTGCGCAATTCGCCAAAGGCGGTCAGTTCGGGGACAATCCTTTGCGGCGCAAGCGTGACTACATTCACCGCCAGAACACGCTCGCGCTGGGGGAAACTGCGCGGTTGCTCGTCCATGCGCGCCACCACGGCGCTGCGCACCATTTCACCCGCCCACGCAAGCAGGGCCAGCGTGACCGCCAGCAAGAAAACGCCTGTGAGACTACGCCGTAAGAATCGCATCATAAATATCCTTGGCTTGCCCGTATGACCTAGGCGCAGACCGCACGCTTTCCAGTGATACGCACAGAGGCGTTATTTCCGGCGCAAATGTTCGTCCAACCGGGGCATGATTTCCACAAAATTGCACGGGCGATGCCGATAATCGAGCTGTTTGAGCAATATCTCATCCCAAGCGTCCTTGCAGGCCCCCGGCGATCCGGGCAGCGCAAAAAGATAGGTGCCTTGCGCCACACCGGCCGTCGCACGGCTTTGCACCGCACTGGTGCCGATCTTTTGCATGCTGACGATGGTAAAGACAGTGCCAAATGCATCGATCTCTTTCTCATAGACATCGCGATGCGCCTCGACCGTCACATCGCGACCTGTCAGCCCGGTACCACCCGTTGAAATGATCACGTCAATTGCATCATCAGCGCACCAGTCACGCAGTTGCGCGGCGATCTGGTCGCGCTCATCGGCGATAATACTGCGGTCGGTCAGAGAATGCCCTGCCGCCGCAATCCGATCCACCAAGGTCTGACCCGATGTATCATCGGTCAACTGGCGGGTATCGCTGACGGTCAATACCGCGATGCGGACGGGGACAAATGCCTTGGTTTCGTCAATCTGGCTCATGGCACCCTCGCCAAGCGTAGCCACGCCTGTCTTTCAGCACCGCATGATCGTTTCATTTCTGCTCCTCTTTGCCGCGTAACCGGGCGTTCAATTCCAGCAAATCTGCCCAAGCTTCGCGCTTGGCCGCCGGATTGCGCAGCAGGTAGGCGGGATGGAACATCGGCAGGCAGGGCTTGCCCAGGACCTCTACCCAATTGCCGCGCATCCGGGTAATGCCGGTGCGGCCCAAAAGCGCCTGACAGGGCGTATTGCCCATCAAAACGATGATCTCGGGATCAGCCAAGGTGATATGCCGCTCCAGGAAGGGCAGCATCATCGCAATCTCGGATGCATCCGGCGCGCGGTTCGACGGCGGACGCCAAGGCAGGACATTGGTGATGTAGACGCCGCGTTCGGGGTCATCCGCTGCCCGGCCCCTCCCGATTGCCTCCAGCATCCGGTCCAGCAATTGTCCGGCACGCCCCACGAAAGGCCGCCCGGCGCGGTCCTCTTCGCGGCCCGGCGCTTCGCCAATAATCATGACACGCGCCGCTGGCATGCCATCGCAAAACACAAAACTGCGCGCCCCGCGTTTCAACTCGCAATGCTCAAAGCGCTGCATCGCCGCCGACAGCGCCGCAAGGTCGCCCGCCGCCGCTGCCGCCTTGCGCGCCAGCCCAACCGCATCAACCTTTGGTTTCTCCGCCAGAACCGGCACCGCCCCGACGGGCTTCTCCGGCGTTGCCGCCTTCGGCGCTGGCGTCACTGCCTCCAGACCATAGCGATCCACCGGCGCGTCCAGAATAGCCTCGGTCACCCCCAGTTCGACCTGCCACTCCAAAATGGCGCGGTCGGTCCAATATGTCTCATGCGAATCCATCGCCCGTAGGATAGGACGGATCGACTGGGATGTGCAGTGCTTGCGGCATTGATGCAAACAACTTGCCCCCCTATAAGACCTCGAACGGCTGATATGAGGGTCCCATGATATTCCGCGCGCGCCACCTTTTGGGAATCGAACCTCTGCACCCCACCGAAATCACGGCGCTGCTGGACCTCGCCGACAGCTATGCCGACCACAACCGGCGTGGCGTGGCGCACCGCGATGTGCTGGCGGGGCTCACGCAGATCAACATGTTTTTTGAAAACTCCACCCGCACGCAAGCCAGTTTTGAACTGGCAGGCAAGCGGCTGGGTGCGGATGTGATGAACATGGGAATGCAGGCCTCCTCGATCAAAAAGGGCGAAACGCTGATTGATACCGCGCTGACGCTCAACGCCATGCGGCCTGATCTGCTGGTTGTCCGTCATCCGCATTCGGGTGCTGTCGATCTGCTGGCGCAAAAGGTCAACTGCGCCGTGCTGAACGCCGGCGATGGCAAGCACGAGCATCCGACCCAGGCGCTCCTTGATGCGCTGACCATCCGCCGGGCCAAAGGCCGCCTGCACCGGCTGTCTGTCGCCATTTGCGGCGATATTGCCCACAGCCGGGTCGCGCGGTCCAACATCATGCTTCTGGGCAAGATGGAAAACCGCATTCGGCTGATCGCCCCCCCAACGCTGATGCCGTCCGGGGTGGCTGATTTTGGGGTCGAGGTGTTCGAGAACATGCAAGAGGGCCTCAGGGACGTTGACGTCGTGATGATGCTCCGCCTGCAAAAGGAACGCATGGACGGCGGTTTCATCCCCTCCGAGCGGGAATATTTCCACCGCTACGGCCTTGACGCGGCGAAACTCGCCTACGCCAAGCCCGACGCCATCGTCATGCATCCGGGCCCGATGAACCGCGGAGTGGAGATTGACGGCACCATCGCCGACGACATTAACCGCTCGGTCATTCAAGAGCAGGTGGAAATGGGGGTTGCGGTGCGCATGGCCGCGATGGACCTTCTGGCCCAGAACCTGCGCAGCGGCCGAAAGGCCGTGATGGCATGACCGCGCTGACAATTCCCGCCGACGATCACGGCCAGATCAGGGTGTTTGCGACCGACGCGGACCTGCCCGCCGAGGTGATCGAAAAAACCGCACGCGGATTAAAGACGCTATTCGCCGCCGATCTGAACCGCGACTATATCGATATCGTGCGGATCATCGACTTGGGCGACATGACCCTCAGCGCCTATATCGCGGAGGGTTACGACATGGCCCCCGATCTGGTCGACAAAGCCGCCGTTGACGCGATTACGGGCTACGCGATCCTTGTTCTGTCACGCGCGACCGGCGGGATCGCGGCCAGATTGACACCTTCCGCGGGCGTCAGCCATGTCACAACCTACAGCCCCGTCGCCAAAATCGTGACGCCAGAAACACTGCCTCATGCCTCAGCAAAGGGTGTTATCGACCGGAAACCTGCCAAGCCGCCAAAGTCCGACGCGCGGATCGGCGGCATCGTCGCGGTCTACGCGCTGATCGTGATGTTTGCGCTTGTCGGGCTGATGATCTGGGTGGGCAGCTAGATGCGCGCGTGCACAGAAGGCTTGCCCCAGAGCGCATTTCCCGCCAAAACCTTTCAAGCCCTGCGCCAAGGACCCTGCGAATGACCGCCACTTTCTTTGCCAACGCCCGCCTGATCGACCCGGTCGCCCTGACCGATGGACCGGGCGCTGTCCTGATCGAGGGCGGGGTGATCAAAGAGGTGCTTGAAGCAGGCGCCACGCCGCCCAAATCCGCCAATGTGGTCGATTGCGGCGGCCTGTGCCTTGCCCCCGGTATCATCGACATTGGCGTGAAGGTCTCGGAACCCGGTGAACGCCACAAGGAAAGCTTCCGCTCGGCAGGCCGTGCCGCTGCCGCCGGTGGTGTGACCACCATCGTCACCCGCCCCGATACGCTGCCGGCCATCGACACGCCTGAAACGCTGGAATTTGTCGAGCGCCGCGCGCAGGAGGACGCGCCGGTGCATGTCCTGCCCATGGCCGCCCTGACCAAAGGCCGGGACGGTCGCGAAATGACCGAGATCGGCTTTTTGCAGGATGCGGGGGCCGTGGCCTTTACCGATTGCGACCGGGTCGTCACCAATACCAAGGTATTCAGCCGCGCGCTGACCTACGCACGCTCGCTTGACGCGCTGGTGATCGGGCATGTGCAGGACCCCGGATTGTCGGAAGGGGCCGCCGTCACCTCCGGCAAATTCGCCTCGCTGCGCGGCCTGCCCGGCGTCAGCCCGATGGCCGAACGCATGGCGCTGGACCGGGACATCAGTCTGCTGGAAATGACCGGCGCGCGCTATCACGTCGATCAGATCACAACCGCCCGCGCCTTGCCCGCACTCGAGCGGGCCAAACGCAACGGCCTGCACATTACCGCGGGCGTCGGCGTCCACCACCTGACATTGAACGAAATGGATGTGGCCGACTACCGCACCTTCTTCAAACTCAAACCACCTCTGCGCAGCGAAGATGACCGCGTTGCGGTGGTCCAAGCCGTCGCTGACGGGCTGATCGACATCATCAGTTCCATGCACACACCGCAAGACGAAGAAAGCAAACGTCTGCCCTACGAAGAGGCCGCCAGCGGTGCCGTCGGGCTTGAGACACTCCTGCCTGCCGCCCTGCGCCTTTACCATGCCGAATTGATCGACCTGCCGCGGCTTTTCCGGGCCATGTCTCTGAACCCCGCGCACCTGCTGGGGCTGAAAGCGGGGCGCTTGCAGGCCAAGGCCCCCGCCGACCTCATCCTCTTTGATCCCGATGCGCCCTTCCAGCTTGACCGTGCCGCACTCTTGTCAAAATCAAAGAATACACCCTTTGACGGGGCGCGCCTGCAAGGCCGCGTCCTTGGCACCTGGGTGAATGGCGAACGTATTTGGGAGGGCGCTTAATGCCGGACTTGGAAAGCACATATGCCATCCTGCTGCTTTGGGCGGCCATCGGCTATCTGGCCGGGTCGATCCCCAGCGGCATGATCCTTGCGCGGGTCATGAACCTCGGCAACCTGCGCGACATCGGGTCAGGCAATATCGGGGCCACCAACGTCCTGCGGACCGGCAACAAGAAAGCCGCCGCACTGACCTTGTTTTTTGATGCTGCCAAAGGGGCCGTCGTTGTCCTGGCCGCCAGACAATTGGCAGCAGAGGACGCCGCCCAGCTCGCGGCTCTTCTGGCGTTCATCGGTCACTGCTTTCCTGTCTGGCTGCGCTTCAAAGGCGGCAAGGGCGTCGCGACCTACTTTGGCATCCTGTTTGCCGTCAACTGGCAGATCGGCCTGATCGCCGGGGCGATCTGGCTCCTTGTCGCGGCTGTCTCGCGCTATTCCTCGCTTGCGGCCCTAGTCACCGCAGGGTGGATTCCGCTGGTCGTCGGTTTCTTGACACTGGGCGAGATGTTCTTTCTGTCGGCTGCACTCTGTGTGCTGATCTATATCCGCCATTGGGGGAACATCCAGCGGTTGCGCAAAGGGACCGAGATCAAAATCGGCGCGAAGGCAGAAACCTAGTAGCTATATTCTCTGTAAATCCGTTTCAGATCACCGTTCCAGTCGCCGTTGTAGTGATCCAGCAGCTCGTCCGCGGGCGTTTTCCCGCTTTCGATGGTTTCATGCAGCGCATTGAGGAAATGCGTCTCATCGGGCACCAGACCACCGGCCCCCGGCATCGCGCGGGCCTTCAGTCCGGCCTCTGAAATCGCAACAACCTCGCGCGCCAGATCATGCATGTTGATCCCATCGACCTGTGCTTGCAGCCCATCAACAGAGGCCGCCACGCGCAAAGCCTCGCGCTGTTGCGCCGACCAGCCTTTGCATAGGTCCCACGCGGCATCCAAAGCGCTCTGGTCATACATCAGCCCCACCCAGAACGCAGGCAAGGCGCACAGGCGGCGCCACGGGCCGCCATCGGCACCGCGCATCTCGATAAACTGCTTCACCCGCGCCTCGGGGAACACCGTTGTCAGATGATCGGCCCAGTCAGAAAGCAGCGGTTTCTCACCGGGCAAGGCGGGCAATTCTCCCTTCAGGAAATCCCGGAACGACATGCCCAGCGCGTCGATGTATTTGCCATCGCGATAGACAAAATACATCGGCACATCCAGCACCCACTGGACCCATGCCTCAAATCCGAAACCCTCTTCAAAGACAAAGGGCAACATCCCCGTGCGCGCGTCATCCAGATCGCGCCAGATGCGCGAGCGCCATGATTTATGGCCATTCACCTTGCCCTCAAAGAACGGTGAATTGGCAAAAAGCGCCGCCGCCACAGGCTGCAAGGCCAAGGCCACGCGCATCTTTTGCACCATGTCCGCCTCGGACCCGAAATCAAGGTTCACCTGCACCGTACAGGTCCGGCGCATCATCGCGGTCCCCATGGTGCCAACCTGTTCCATGTAGTTGTTCATCAGCTTGTAGCGGCCCTTGGGCATCAGGGGCATTTGCTCATGCGTCCATTCAGGGGCGGCACCAAGGCCAATAAACTTCACGCCAATCTCGTCCGAAACCGATTTCACCTCGGCCAGATGGACATTCACCTCATCGCAAGTCTGGTGAATGGTTTCCAAAGGCGCGCCGGATAGTTCCAGCGCACCACCCGGCTCAAGGCTGACATTGGCACCATCCTTGGTCAGGCCAATGATATTGCCTTCCTCTTCAACCCGGTCCCAGCCGAAACGGCCCTCAAGCCCCTCAAGCACCGCCTTGATCGAGCGTTCGCCTTCGTAGGGCAGCGGTTTCAGCGTATCCTTGCAGTAGCCGAACTTCTCATGCTCGGTCCCGATCCGCCAATCGGCCTTGGGCTTGCAGCCCTTGGACAGCACTTCGGCCAATTGGTCGAGGTGTTCAATTGGGCCGCCGCCGGATTGGGGGATGGACATGGCGCTGCGCTCCGCTGTTGGTCAGGTCATATCGGTGACCTGCCTGAACGCCCCTGTCAATGCAAGAGCGGCTTGACCCGGCTCCATACGGTCACACGCGCATCCGGTGTGTGTGAAAGCACATCAAGAACCGTGCGGGTTTTGATCTCCGGCAATGCGGCAAAGACATCAAACAGGTCTTCCGCCCCTTTGGCATTGATCGGAATCGCCAGAACCTGCCCTTCGATACTGGTCAAGACCCAGCTGGGATCCGGATGGCTTGAAGGGTCAATCTCCAGCCTGCTGAGGTCCGCCACATCCATGATACCCCCGTCAAGCGGGCCAAAATAGGCCAGCCTGCGCTCTCGTATCTGCACAACACCGGGGCCGTCACTGTCCTGGGCAAATCGCGCCCGCTGCATCGCGGCAACGCCCCAACCGATGCCAACGAGGCTAAAGATATACCCCAGCCATGTGGTGATACCGATGCCGGTCAGCGCCCACCAAAGGCCCCAAAGCAGCACGACACCCGCCAAAAGCACTTCGCGCCAGCGATAAAGAAACGCACGGACTTCGGGACGCAGGAAATTACCCATGGATCACCTGTGGGTTTTCATAAACGAGAATGGTGTACTCGCCCGCGCGCGCAAACCCAATCGCCTCATAGGCTTTGCACGACTGCGGCGAGGCCGCAAACAGGATCGCATGGTCCACGCCGCTGCCCCGCGCCTCTTGCAGATGCAAGGCAACGGCGCGCCGCGCCAACCCGCGCGTCCGGCCCGTCGGCGGCGTATAGACCCCGCCGATCTGCACCGCCTCGGGCAGCACCGCATTGAACCCCGTCATCGCCACAGGTTCATCACCTTGGAAAAGCACGCGGTGGGTGTCCGCCTCGATATAGCTTGCAATGTCATCTCTGGCCTTCTGCGCGGTATCCTCACCGGGCATCGGCAGGACCTCTTCCAGATAGGCACGACGCCACCCGATGATAAGATCACGCGGCGCATCCGCCAGCGGGCGCAAAATAAAACCAGTGCAGTCAGGCACCGCCAGGTCGGTGAGCGCCAGTTCATAAAGCGGCTCTACCTGATGCAAACCGCTGGCCTGATCCGACGATCCAAGAAACCGGCGCAACGCTGCCACCTGCCCTGCATGACCCAAGATCCCTGTAATCGTTTGCCCGGCGATTGCCACCGCGACCTCGCCCCAAGGCCCCGTCGGGCATTGGGGAAAGATCATACCTTCCTCCGACATGGGCAGCACATCGGTGATTTGCCCTGCATGCCAACGCACCCAGAATTTCATCGCACGCGAATGCCCGCCGTTCATCCCATACCGACGCAAATTCGAAAGCGGAAACATCGACGTCGCGATATGCTTTTTCAAAAAGGCCTCGATCCCGGGCCGATCGGCCTCGGTCGCGCGGATCACACCCAGTCACCCAGCACCTTTTGCCACATCGTCAAGGCCGCAACCGCCGCCGTATCGGCGCGCAGGATACGCGGCCCAAGGCTCACCGGATGCGCAAAGGGCAGCCCGCGCAGGCGGTCGCGCTCGGAAGGTGAAAAGCCACCCTCCGGCCCGATCAGGATCGCCCATGGCCCTGGAATATCGGGCAAACCGACCCGATCACCGACCAAAACCTCATCACAGAACATCAAATGGCGGCCTTGCGGCCAATCTGCCAGCACCCGGTCCAGCTTTGTCAAATCATCCACGGGGGGCACAAAGGTCCCGCCGCATTGCTCGGCCGCCTCGACCGCATGGGCCTGCAACTTGTCCTGTCGGATGCGGTGCGCGCTCTGCGTGAAATCGGTCTGCACCGGCAGAACCCGTGCAGCCCCCATTTCCACCGCCTTTTCAACGATAAAGGCTGTGCGCTCCTTGCGGATCGGCGAAAATAACAACCACAGATCAGGGGGCAACTGCAAAGGGGCGGTCTGGTCCAGACAGGCCAGGATGCCGCCCTTCTTGCCCGCCTTCACCACCTGCGCATCCCATTCGCCATCAATGCCGTTGATCAGCGACAAGACGGCCCCCGCGGCCAGTCGCATCACCCCAAAAAGGTAATGCGCCTGTTCGCGCGACAGCGGAACCGATTGCCCTTCCCCCAAGGGGTGATCTACATAAAGCCGAACCTTGGATGCCATGAGGCGAACCATATGTCCGAAGAAACCCAGACGCCAGAGCCGAACGGGGCCGTCGCAGATGCGGCCCCCGACAATTGGGTCGATCGCTCCGCCCCGGAGTTCAGCCGCCCCTTTCTGCGGCTTAGCCGGGTGGACAGGCCGATCGGAACTTGGCTGCTTTACGTGCCGTGCCTCTGGGGGCTGTCACTGGCGATACTGGCAACAGACAGCTACAGCGCCCGCGATCTTTGGACGCTGATCGGAAGCGGCATCGGCGCGTTCCTGATGCGCGGGGCGGGCTGCACCTGGAACGATATCACCGACCGCCACATCGACGGATCGGTCGCGCGCACAAAGTCGCGGCCTATACCGGCGGGCCAAGTTACTGTGCGCGGCGCGCTGATCTGGATGGTCGTGCAGGCGGTCCTTGCCTTTCTCATCCTCCTTACATTCTACCCGACAGCCATCCTTCTGGGTGTTCTGGCGCTGGTTCCGGTGGCCATCTATCCCTTCGCCAAGCGGTTCACCTGGTGGCCGCAACTGTTTTTGGGGCTGGCGTTCAACTGGGGGGCCTTGCTGGCATGGGCTGCACATACCAACAGCATAGGACCGGTCCCCATCGTGCTTTATTTCGCAGGCATCGCATGGACGCTGTTCTACGACACGATCTATGCCCATCAGGACGCCGAGGACGACGCATTGATCGGTGTGAAATCGACCGCCAGACTGTTCGGCGAGGACAGCCGCAAGTGGCTGCGGTTCTTCATGACCGTGACCATCATCCTGTTTGGCCTTGCTGTCGTTCTCGCAGCCTCGGAACGCTCGATCCTGTCGCTGATGATCGCCGTGGGCGGCCCTTGGGCGCTTGGCTGGCATCTGACGTGGCAATTGACCCGGTTTAACCCCGATGACAGCGCCGGACTGCTGCGTATTTTCCGCGCGAACAGAAACGCAGGGCTGATCCCTCTGCCATTTTTCGCCTTAGCGCTTCTGGTGTGATTGAACACCGCCGCCGGGCGGCCTATGCAGGTGCCAAAACAAGAACCGGAACACCATGCGCCTATCAGCACTCTTCATTCGTCTGATCGTTTTCGTCGTCGCCGCACTTCTGTCTGTCGCCGCCGCCCAGAAAACCGTGACCGTGGTCGAGGAACGCTCCGTTCTGGCGGTGCGGGAAACCCTTGTAGATCAAGGGTATGAATGGGCCACAGTCTTTGGCGACGGGCTTCAGGTCATCCTCGAAGGACAGGCCCCCACCGAAGCCGTTCGTTTTCGGGCAATGTCGGCAGCGGGCGGTGTGGTGGACGCCAGCCGCGTTATCGACGATCTGTCCGTTGCCGATTCGGAAATCATCATGCCGCCGGAATTCGCCATCGAGATATTGCGCAACGACGCAGGCGTCTCTCTGATCGGCCTCATCCCGGCAACAACCGACCGGGACGCGCTGGCCAAACGGATCAGCGACATCGCTGATGGGCAGCCGGTGACCGATCTTCTTGAGATCGCGGATTACCCCACACCACCCACTTGGCGCGACGCTTTGGACTATGCGCTGCGCGCCTTGCAAATGCTGGACAAGTCAAAGATTTCCGTGAGCGCCGACCGCGTTCTGGTCAATGCCATCTCCGACAGCCCCGATGAAAAGCGACGGCTTGAAATCGCCCTTGCGCGCAACACGCCGAATGACGTGCAATTGACGGTCGAGATCAGTGCGCCGCGCCCGGTGATTTCTCCTTTCACGACCCGTTTCATCCTCGACGATGCCGGCGCCCGCTTTGACGCCTGCACAGCCGACACCGAAGAGGCCCGAAGCCAGATCCTGACTGCGGCCTCTGACGCCGGTTTTCAGAACCGGGCAAACTGCATTCTGGCCTTGGGCGCACCGTCCCGCACATGGGGAGAGGCCGTCGCGCAATCCATCGCGGCCCTGGATGACATCGGCGGCGGAACCGTCACCGTTTCTGACACAGATATCAGCCTGATCGCACCTGCGGGCACCGGGCAGGCCAGTTTTGACAATATCGTCGGGCGTCTGGAAAACACCCTGCCCGAGGCATTTGCGCTCACCGCTGAATTGCCGGAAATGCCCGATACGACCGCGCAGGAGTTTGCGCAATTCACCGCCACGCTGAGCCCCGAAGGTCTGGTCCAGCTGCGTGGGCGCGTTCCCGATGATATCACAAACACGGTGGCCGAAAACCTCGCAAGTGCGCGGTTCGGACAAGGCAACATCACAATGGGTACCCGGACTGCCGATGACCTTCCCCCGGGCTGGTCAGCACGCATTCTCGCCGGGATCGAGGCGCTGACGGAATTGTCCAATGGCGCCGTCATTGTTGATCCTGAGACAGTGCTGGTGCGCGGCAACTCTGGCAATGAGGACGCCAGCGGTGCGATCTCGCGGCTCTTGATCGCGAAAATCGGGCAAACTGCCAGTTTTGACATCGATGTGACCTATCTCGAAGACCTCGATCCGATCGCCAGCATACCAACCCCGCAAGAATGCATCGCGCAAATCATAGCCATGACGGAAGGGCGCAAGATCACCTTTGCCCCCAGTTCTGCCGACCTGACCCCTGACACTTTGCCGGTTGTTGATGATATTGCCGAGATCCTGAAGAATTGCGGCGATCTACCGATCCTGATTTCCGGCTTTACCGACAGCCAGGGCCGCGAGACGATGAACCAGCAACTCTCGCAGGATCGCGCCAACGCCATTCTGGCAGCTTTGCGGGAACGCCGCGTTCCCATTTCGACATTCAAGGCGATTGGCTTTGGCGAAGAAAACCCCATCGCCGACAACGAAACCGAGGCAGGGCGCGAAGCGAACCGCCGGATCGAATTCAGCCTGATTGTGCCACCATCAACAGTTCAGGAAACATCGACGCTGGATGCGCTGGCAGAAGGCGCGCCCGAAGAAGAAACCACGGCGCCGGCGGACCCCCACGTAGATGACACCGCAGCAGAAAGCGAATAGACGAACCCCATGAACAGAACCGAATTCATTATCGCGACGGCCGTGATCCTCTTTGTGGCTTTCATGCTGGGCTGGTTTGCCAGTTGGTTGGTCAACCGTTTTACCCGCGTGACCAAAGCCGAGATCGGCGAGCTTGATAAAATGGCGCAGGCGCTGCACGAGGCCGAGGAAACCCGCGATCAGGCAATCACCTACCTGCAACAACGCGAGGCCGAGATGACCAATCAACTCAGCCAAACCGAAGCAGAATTGCGGGCCGCGATGGACGGTCTGCGCGAAGCACGGCGCGAAGCAGAAGAGCTGCGCGGCTATATTGAACGGCAAAACGCGCAATAACCGATCACCGCGGGGCCGCAGCCCGCCTGAGTCGGTCATTGATCGCCCGCCCCAGCCCGTGATCGGGGATCGGCGAGACAGCAATCGCCGCGGCATCCATCGCATCCAGCTGATGCAGGCAGGCAAAAAGACACGCCGCGGCCTCCGTCAGATCGCCCGCGACCGAAAGATTGATATCAGCCTCCACCGGACCAAACCCGAGCAGCACCTCGCCATCCTCCACGCAGGATGCATTTAGACGCAGCTTGCCCTTTGGGGCGTAATGAGAAGCCAACTGGCCCGGCGCCATCGGCTTTTCGGGGTCATTCGCGACAGCCAGGGGCCGCCCCAGACAGGCCTCCAATGCCTCCGCCGGAATACCACCCGCGCGCAGCAAGGCAGGCGCGCCCACACAGCTCACAATCGTCGATTCAACGCCAACCGCACAGGCGCCCCCATCCACGACCGCATCAATGCTTGCGCCCAGCCCCGCCACAACATGCGCTGCCTTGGTTGGGCTCAGCTTGCCTGAAGGGTTCGCCGAAGGGGCCGCGACCGGGCCACCAAATGCCGCCAGCAGACCATTCGCCACCGGATGATCCGGCACGCGCACCGCCAATGTATCCAACCCTGCCGTCACCAGTTTCGATATCCCCGCCTCTGGCGAGACCGGCAAAACAAGCGTCAGGGCCCCCGGCCAGAACGCCTGTGCCAACTGCCGCGCGGTATCGTTGAAGATGCAATAACGCTCTGCCGCCGCCGCATCGGGCAAATGCACAATCAGCGGATTAAAGCTGGGTCGCCCCTTGGCTGCATAGATGCCCGCCACCGCCCGGTCATTGCGCGCATCCGCCCCCAGACCGTAAACCGTCTCGGTCGGAAAAGACACCAACCCACCTTGCGTCAAAATCTCTGCGCCCTGCATCAGGCCGGCGGCATCCGGTGTCAATTTCAGCGGTTCTTCATGGGGCATGACGTAGCGTTCTGGTTGATGGGTTGGCGTGCTGCGGTAGGGTTGGCCGGGTATGGGGCTGCATAGCCCTCGCGCCTGCATTTGCCAAGCGGCGGTACAAATCGGAGAATTCACAATGCCTTATAGCGCCCCTGTCGGCGATTTTCGCTTTTTGATGGACCATGTTGTCGGCTTTGATAACGTCGCCGCAACCGCCCAGTTTGCCGAGGCCACACCCGATATGACAGGTGCGATCCTTAGCGAAGGGGCCAAGATGTGCGAAGATATCCTCGCCCCTCTGAACCGCGCGGGCGACCTGCACCCGGCCCATCTTGAGAACGGCGTCCTGCGCACCTCGCCCGGTTTTGCCGAAGGCTATAACGCCATCGCGACGGGCGGCTGGATCGGCATGTCCGCCAGCCAAGAGATCGGCGGCCTTGGCCTGCCGATGACGCTCACAACAGCGATCAACGACATGATGGCAAGCGCCTGCCTGGCGTTGCAGCTCAACCCGCTGATGACCCAAGGCCAGATCGAGGCGCTGGCACATCACGCCTCGGATGCGATCAAGGACCTTTACATCCCCAGGCTGATCTCGGGCGACTGGAGCGGCACCATGAACCTGACCGAGCCACAGGCGGGGTCTGATGTCGGCGCGTTGCGCACCAAGGCCGAACCGAATGGCAACGGCACCTATGCGATCACCGGTCAGAAAATCTATATCAGCTGGGCCGACAATGATTTCACCGAAAACGTCTGCCATCTGGTCCTTGCGCGCCTGCCCGGTGGGGCGCCCGGCACCAAAGGTATCAGCCTCTTCATGGTCCCCAAGCTGATCCCCGATGCAGACGGCAACCCCGGCAAGCAAAACGATCTGCGCGTCGTCAGCCTTGAACACAAATTGGGTCTGCACGGCTCACCCACTGCGGTGATGGATTACGCCGGCGCGACAGGCTGGCTTGTGGGCGAAGAACACGGCGGCATGGCGGCCATGTTCACCATGATGAACAACGCACGTCTGGGCGTCGGCGTGCAGGGCGTTGGCGTGGCCGAGGCCGCAACCCAGCACGCGCTGGCCTATGCGCTGGAGCGCAAGCAGGGCAAGGCGGCAGGCAGTGGCGCTATCATCGAACATGCCGATGTGCGCCGCATGCTGGCCACGATGAAGGCCGATACCTATGCCGCTCGCGCAATCACTTTGATGACCGCAGTTGCCATCGACATGGGGCTGGCCACAGGTGACGCCCGATGGCAGGCCCGTGCGGCATTCCTGACCCCGATCAGCAAGGCATTCGGGACCGATGTGGGGGCGGACGTCTCTGCCACGGGCATTCAGGTGCATGGCGGCATGGGCTATATCGAGGAAACCGGCGCTGCCCAATTTGCCCGCGACGTGCGCGTGACAGCAATTTACGAAGGCACCAACGGTATTCAGGCCATGGACCTCGTGGCACGCAAACTGATGGACGGCGGTGATGCAGCCTTCCGCATTCTTGATGAAATCGAACAAGGCGCTGAGGCGGCCAAAGCCACCCACCCAGACCTGGCCGACGCAGTTTGGCAATCCGCCGAGAGCCTGCGCGAAGTGACCGAATGGCTTGTCGCCCAAGACAATCTGACCAACCGCTTTGCCGGGGCCGTTCCCTTTCTGCGGGCCTTTGCGCGGGTCCTTGGTGGCCATGTGCATTTGACAAGCGCGGTCAAAGGTGACACCGCCCGCACCCGTCTTGCAACCTTCTACATCAAGCGTATGTTGCCCGAACATGTGGGCCTTCTGGCGCACGCACGAGAAGGGGCAAGCGATCTCATGGCCATCTCCGCAGACGACCTCGGCACCTGATGCCCGACGACCAAAGCGGCATCCGCTATCCTTACCCCGACGCCCCGCGAGAGGGCGAGGCGATCACGGTTGCGCCGGGCGTCTTGTGGATGCGGCTGCCCTTGCCGATGGCACTGGATCACGTGAACGTCTATGCGCTGGATGACGGCGACAGTTGGACGATCATCGACACCGGCTTTGCCTCCAAACGCGGGCGGGCGATCTGGAACCGGCTGCTGAGTGGGCCGCTCCAGGGCAAACCCGTTTCGCGTGTGATCGTGACCCATCACCACCCAGATCACGTCGGGCTGGCCGCGTGGTTCATGGAACGGGGTGCCGAACTGCTGATGCCGCGCACTGGCTGGCTCATGGCGCGGATGCTCACGCTGGATGTGCAGGATGTCCCGAATGCCCAGGCGCTGGCGTTTTACACCCGCGCTGGCATGGACCCTGCGGTATTGGAGAGGCGGCGCAGTGAACGGCCCTTCAATTTTGCCGATTGCGTTGCACCCCTTCCTCTTGGCTACACCCGTCTTATGGACGGCGCTACGATCACCATGGGCGGGCGCACATGGGACATCCGTATGGGCGATGGGCACGCGCCTGAACACGCAACCTTCTGGAGCCGCGACGACAATCTCGTGATCGGCGGCGATCAGCTCTTGCCCTCCATCAGCCCCAACCTCGGGGTTTACCCAACTGAGCCCGACGCAGACCCGGTGACCGACTGGCTCAGGTCCTGTGAGGAGTTCCAGACCTTTGCCGCACCCAACCACCTCGTCCTTGGCGGGCACAAGCTGCCCTACACCGGGCTGCCCATGCGCCTGACGCAGCTGATCGAAAACCACCACGGCGCGCTGAGGCGGCTTTTGGCGCACCTCGATACACCGCGCGCTGCGGGCGACTGCTTCTTGCCATTGTTCAAACGCAACATCGGCAAGGGTGAATACGGGTTGGCACTGGTCGAAGCGGTCGCCCACCTGAACCATCTGTACCAGTCAGGGCAGGTCACCCGATCCCTGCGCGCCGATGGTGCATGGGTGTTTCAGGCGGTTTAGTGGCGGCTCTCGATGCGCGCGTGCAGGCGCTTGAGGATACGGCTGGCCGTCGTCTCGCAAAGTGCGGGAATGAACGCATGAACCAAGGCGGCAAGGGCCGCAGCCCCCAACCAGAACGCAAAGCTGAAGGCAAAGCGCATGTGTTGGAAATAGGTCTCGTTCACCGTGGCTGGATGATCGAGAAACAGAACCGTGAGTGGGTTTTTCCGCTGTGTGCTGTGTGATGCGTCTGACATTTAGTGCTCCCCTTACTGGATTTGGGAAAAACTAACCAATTTCCTGGCCATACTGGTCCCAAAGATGATTGCATTTCGCGTCGTTATTGGGATACCGTCCCACAGATGGCACATCAATTAGACAAAATGGATCGCGCTATCCTGCGCATCCTGCAAACCGACACAACTCTTTCGGTCGATGAGATCAGCGCAGCGGTGCATCTCTCGCGCAACGCCTGCTGGCGACGGATCAAGACGATGGAGCAATCGGGCGTCATCAAAGGCCGCGTCGCGCTTGTCGATCCCGCCAGCGTCGGTGTTCCGCTCACCGTCATGGTGCTGATCAATACCAACGCCCATGACGCGAACTGGCTGAAACAGTTTCAGGCCACCCTGCAAAGCTTTCCCGAAATCGTCGGCGCCTACCGCATGACCGGCGATCTTGATTACGTACTGCGGGTACGCGTCGCCGATGTCCCCGCCTATGACGCCTTCTACAAAAGGCTCACATCACGGATTTCTGTCTCGGACATTTCAGCAAGTTTCGTTATGGAGGAAATCAAGGAAACAACCGCGGTGCCCCTATGACCAAGCCAAGCATGGAAATTGAAACCTCCGCAGAGCTGCTGGAAAACGACATTCTGCCGGGATGGCATGAAATCCACACCAAGCCTCAGGTGAACAACGGGTCTGCGCAACCCATCCCCAAGGCGCTGAAGGAACCGGTTGACCGCAAAAGCCCGGCGCAATGGGCCTACGAGCGGATCATCATGTACATCCAGAATTTTGAAAAACAGCTCGATAATGACCACGAGGTCGGCTTAGGGCTCGCCGGGGGGATGACCGGCGTGATCAGGATCGAAGGGCTGGGGTATTACGACCCCGATATCGTCACCTATTACGGCATGAACGAAAGCGGCGCGCGCACCCAACTGATCCAGCATGTCAGCCAGTTGAACGTCACTCTGGTGGCCAGCCCCAAACACATCGACCAGCCCGAACCGACCCGGATCGGATTTCGGCTTGCCTCTGCTTTGGAGGGAACAGAAGATGCGGCCACCTGACCGGGTGACAGGACCGCATGAATCGTCTATGCGAGAAACAAATCAGATGACGAAGGAGCCTCAATATGGCCGAACACAAGCACGGTGAAATGGATACCTCTGCACAGGAGAAAACCTTTGCAGCTTTCATGAACATGACCACAAAGGTGACGATCGGCATTATCGTCGTTCTTGTTTTCCTAGCACTTGTCGCTGTCTAGTCCGTTTTGGATCGTCGTACATTTATAATCGGCCTCCCGCTTGCTCTGTCGGCCTGCACCGCACAAGAGGTTTGGGCGCCCGATGATGTCGTGTCACGCGCGATCTATCGCGAACCGGGACGGACGTATCTCACGCTTTATACCATGCGAAATGTCAGTTCCGGCAACGGGGCGCATACATCGCTGCTCATCAACGCCAGCCAGCGTGTGCTGTTCGATCCCGCAGGCACATTCGTGCAAGATGTCATGCCAGAACGCAACGATGTGCTGTTTGGCGTCACCCCGCGGCTGGAACAATTCTACGTCAGCTTCCACGCCCGCGAAACCTTTTATGTTGTGGGCCAGACCGTTGACGTCCCACCCGATGTTGCCGAACAAGCGCTCAACCTGTCGCTGGTTGCAGGACCCGTGCCAAAGGCCAACTGCACACGCTACACGTCGCGCATCCTGCGCCAGTTGCCCGGATTTGAGGGGCTTCGACAGACGTGGTTCCCCAACAAGACCATGGAAGATTTCGAAGAATTGCCGGGCGTCGTGACCGAGGAATATCGCGAAGACGATGCCGACGACAAAACCCTCGCCCTTGCTGAAATCACGGCCATCCTCAGAGGAGGGCCGTAACCCCCATCGCGGCGTAAAGCGTCGCGGCACCTCCCAAGATCGCCCATAACACATTGCGGGTCCAGACCCCGATCGCCACTGTCGCGATCGCGGCAAGCATCCGGACCGGATCAAACTGCCCGTCAGTGGCACCGGGCCACAGGACCAGCGGGGCTACCATCCCCGGCAGCACCGCCACAGGCGTGTAGCGCAACAGGCGCAGAACAAACGCCGGCATCGGGCGATCACCGATCAGCCCCAGAAACGAAAACCGGATCAGGAACGTGCCAACACCCATGATGACAATGATCGCCCATATCTCGGCGGTTGAATAAGTCATCGCGCGCGCCTTTCCATCCAGACCTCGACCAAGGCGCCAGTCAGCATCGCTGAGGCTGCCGCGATCAACAGCCCGGTTCCCGCAGGCAGGTTCACCAGCAAAAGCCCCACCGAAACCGACACAGCCGCTGCCGCCATATGGGCCATTGATTTCAGCATCGGCGCGACCATGGCCAGGAACATGATCGGCAAAATGAAATCCAGCGCCCAAGCATCAGGAATGGCCTGCCCCGCCACGATGCCAACATAGGTCATGCCAAACCAGGTTGGCGCGATCGGCGTCGCAACTCCCAGAAAAAAGGCGATGCGCTCAGCGATCGTCATCTCGGGTCGCGCCTCGTAGCGGGCGATGGCGGTGATATAGGTCTGGTCAAAGTTCAGGTAGGCAATGCAGGCCCGCTGCCATAGCGGGGCCGCCCCCAGATACGGCACCAAAGAAGCGGAATACATCGCCATACGCAGGTTCACCGCAAGAGCTGCCAACAGCACAAATGCAATGCTCGCGTTCTCGACCATCAGTTGCAGTGCGGCGAACTGCGCCGCCCCGGCAATCACAAGGACGGTAAAGCCCATCGCCTGCGCCAGCGTCAGCCCCGCATCCGTTGCGATCACCCCAAACAGCGTCGCGAACGGCACCGCCATTAAAATGAACGGCGCTCCGCCGCGGACACCGGCCCAATAGGCGGATTTCGTGGGCGTTTTCACGGTAGAAGTCGTCATGGCTTTGCCCTAGCCTAGCTGCGTTGCGACAGGCTTAACCACGCAGACAGGAAATGACAATTGGCGCGAACCCTCGACATCTCCGGCTATCTGATCGCGCCTGATCCCGGCGCGCGGCGGTTGTCCCGCGCCGTGATCGGTACCGACCAGAACGGGGCCGCCATCGACCTCAACGTCGTCGAGGAGCGCCCCCTGACCATCTTCCTCAACGCCCAGGAAATCGTCACCGCCATGACCATCGGCGACTATCCCGCCTATCTCGCCCTTGGCTTTCTGCGCAATCAGGGGATGCTGCGCGCGGACGATGTGATCAAAGGCGTCGATTACGACGAAGAACTCGAAACCGTTATCGTGCGCACCGAAGGCCAGACGACCTACGAGGACAAACTCAAGAAGAAAACCCGCACCAGCGGCTGTGCAGTCGGGACCGTGTTCGGCGACATGATGGAAGGTCTCCAAGGGGTCACCCTGCCCGATGTGCAGGTCCGCACCTCTGATCTTTACGCGCTTGCCGCCAAGATCAACCGCACGCCATCGCTTTACCTGCAAGCAGGTGCGATCCACGGCACGGTGCTTTGCCAAGCGGACCGCCCGCTGGTCTATATGGAGGACGTCGGCCGCCACAACGCCGTCGACAAGATCGCTGGCTGGATGCTCTCCGAAAGGATCACGGCGGCAGACAAGACGCTCTACACCACCGGGCGGCTAACCTCTGAAATGGTGATCAAAACCGCGATGATGGGCATCCCCGTGCTCGCCTCCCGTTCTGGCTTTACCGCATGGGGGGTCGAGATCGCACAACAGGTCGGGCTGACCCTGATCGGGCGGATGAAAGGACAACGCTTCGTCTGCCTCTCCGGCGAGGACCGACTTATCCGCGACGCCGATCCTTCGAAAATCGCCGATGAACCGGACAAATCCGGGCGCAAGGGGGCAAAATGACCCGTTTATCATCTTGCCTCAAATACTCCCGCCGGAGGCTCCCGCCGGTTCCGATCACACAGGTGCTGCCATGAATGCGCCCTTGGGCGTCATCCTCGCAGGTGGCCAGGCCACCCGCATGGGCGGCGGCGACAAGGGGCTGCTTGCATTGGGAAACGGCACGATCATCTCCCACGTCATCGCCCGGCTTGACCCTCAAGTCGCAAACCTCGCTCTCAACGCCAATGGCGATCCGGCCCGTTTTGCCGACCTCAACCTGCCCATCATCCCCGACAGCATCGCAGGTTTCGCAGGCCCCCTCTCCGGCGTACTCGCAGGTCTTGACTGGGCCGCGTCCCAAGGTGCGAGCCACATCGTCACCGCCGCCGCTGATACCCCATTCTTTCCGTGCGATTTGGTCCCGCAACTGCAACTGGCGGCACAAGAAGCAGGCGCCGAGATCGCCCTCGCCCGCACCCCCGACGGACGCCACCCGACCTTCGGTCTCTGGCCCACCGCGCTGCGCGACGACTTGCGCGCCGCCCTCACAGACGGGCTGCGCAAAGTCGTCCTCTGGACCGACAGACACGGGGCCGCAACCGCGCATTTCCCCCACGACGCGGCCTTTTTCAACGTCAACACCCCCGACGACCTGACCAAAGCGGGAACCATGCTATGAGAATTTACGGTGTCGTGGGCTATAAGAACGCAGGCAAGACCGGGCTGATGGAACGGCTGGTGACCGAGATCACGAGCCGTGGTTTCAGCGTCTCGACCCTCAAACACGCGCATCACACGTTTGACGTCGATCATCCCGGCAAAGACAGCTACCGACACCGGCACGCAGGCGCGCATCAGGTGTTGCTGTCATCGCGCGCGCGATGGGCGCTGATGACCGAATTACGCGACAGTGACGAATTGCCCCTGTCAGACCTGCTGGGGCAACTCGATCCGGTCGATCTGATCCTCGTCGAAGGCTACAAACGCGACACCCACCCCAAGATCGAAGCCTACCGCGCCGAGACAAACCACCCCGTCCTCGCCAGGGACGACACAACCGTGCGCGCCGTTGCCAGTGATTGCGCGATGGCGATCACACAGCCGGTATTCGACCTCAACGACACCACGGCCATCGCCGATTTCATCCTGTCCGAGGTGGGCCTTTGAGTTTCGACAAGGTCATCATGCTGGATTGGTCGGGGGGCAACGACCGCGGGCCACGGCCTGTAAAAGACGCGATCTGGGCCTGCATCGCCACGGCGGGCGTCGCGGGCGAACCCGTCTATCTGCGCAACCGGCAACTGGCCGAGGTTTGGCTGACAGAGACGCTGCAAACGCTCCAGGATGCTGGCCAGCGGGTGCTCGTCGGCATTGATCTTTGCTTTGCCTATCCGTCCGGCCTTGCCACCCGGCTGATCGGATCAGAAGATACGCTGGCACTTTGGGACTGGTTCGAGACCCGCGTACAAGACAGCCCAAAGACCAACAATCGTTTCGATCTGGCAGGCGAGATCAACGCGCTTTTCCCCGGCACCGGACCGTTTTGGTTCAACGGGCTGACGCGCGATATCCCGCATCTGCCGCGCAAAGGACGCGCGCGCACGCCAGATCATGGGCTGGCGGAAAAGCGGGCGGCAGATATCGCGATCAAAGGCAGCTTTTCGCCATGGCAACTGGCTGGCGCCGGGGCAGTCGGTGGGCAGGTCATCATGGGACTGCCGGTGCTGGCGCGCCTGCGGCACCGGTTCGGCAAAGCCTTGTCGGTCTGGCCATATCAGCCCCCCGATGCGCAGATCGTGCTGGCCGAGACCTATTTCTCGCTTCTGCCCGATCTCATCGCCACCGACCCGCACCAAATCCGGGATGCCGCACAGGTTTCGCTTTACGCACGCGCCTTCTCTGCCCTGCCTTCTGGCGACATGGCCACGCTGATGGACGTAGAAGTGACATCCGAAGGATGGGTATTGGGCGCTGGCAAGGGTGCGTTGCTGCGCAATGCTTTGTCCACCACTCCGCCGCCGCTCAAGAACGACTGTTTTGCCATGCCGCAAGGCGCCGATTGGACGCCCGTTGATGAGGCACTTGCGCATCTGCGCAACAGGCTGGCCTGCGTCACGGCCACCGAAACCGTCACCCTCAAAGAGGCGGCGGGGCGGTTTTTGGCGCAAGATGTACAGGCCGTGCGGTCACACCCGCCGGCAGCCAATTCCGCGGTTGACGGGTATGGGTTCGCTGGCCCCGCACCAGAGGGGATCACAAAGCACACGCTGGTCAAGGGGCGCTCTGCGGCAGGCGATCCCTTCACCGGCACCGTCCCAACCGGCCACGCGATCCGCATCCTCACCGGGGCAAACCTGCCCGCAGGCGTCGATACCGTCGTGCTGCAAGAGGACGTCAGCACCACCAGAACCGATGTCAGCTTCTACGGTCCGCTGAAACGCGGCGCCAATGCACGCGACGCGGGCGAGGACATGCGGGCCGGGCAAACTATCCTGCAAACCGGACGCAGGATCACCCCTGTCGACATTGGCACGCTGGCGGCAGCGGGCGTTGGCACCCTCAGCGTGCATAAGACACTCAAGGTCGGCATCCTGTCCACCGGCGACGAGCTTCGCGAACCCGGTGATACCGCAACCGAAGGTCAGATCTTTGACGCCAACCGCCCCATGCTGGCTGCGCTGATCGCGAAATGGGGGTATGATGTCGTCGACCTTGGCCGCGCACCCGACAGGCGCGACACGCTCCGCACTATCCTCGATGACGCGGCCACCAGATGCGATGTCATCCTCTCTTCGGGCGGAGCTTCCGCAGGGGATGAGGATCATATGTCGGCCTTGCTGGAAGGCACCGGGTCATTCGCCCTCTGGCGGATCGCGATGAAGCCGGGGCGCCCCTTCGCCCTCGGCCTTTGGAACAACACCCCGGTGTTCGGATTGCCGGGCAACCCGGTGGCGGCGATGGTCTGCGCCCTGGTTTTCACCGCACCGGCGTTGCGGGTCATGGCGGGTGGGACATGGCAGGACCCCACGCGGTACACCCTGCCCGCCGCCTTCAGCAAAACGAAGAAAGCAGGCAGGCGCGAATATCTGCGGGCCCGGATCGAGACCGGTCAGATCGTGACCTTCGCTTCGGAAGGGTCAGGCCGTGTTTCCGGCCTGAGTTGGGCAACAGGGCTTGTCGAACTCTCGGATCCGGCGCAGCAAATCGCCCCGGGTGATCCGGTCACCTATATCCCGTTCAATAGTTTTGACGCATGAAGATCACCGTCGGCATCCCCGCGGGGGACCGCGACGAAGCGGCAACGCTCTATTGGGACGCCTTTGGCGAAAAGCTCGGCTTCACCATGGGGCCAAAGTACCAGGCCCTGATGTTCGTCCGCTCTGTGCTGCGGCCTGACCACGGGATTTGCGCCCATGATGAGAACGGTCGCCTGCTTGGCATAGCCGGGTTCAAGACCGCTCAGGGGGCGCTTGTCGGTGGCGGTTTCAATGACTTGCGCCGGGTCTACGGCTGGACCAGTGCGGCGATCCGGTTTGTCCTGCTCGCCACGCTGGAGCGTGATACCGAAAACGAACGGTTTCTGATGGATGGGCTGTTTGTGGCCCCCGAAGCGCGCGGGTCAGGTGTCGGCACTGCCTTGCTGGACGCCATTGTCGATGAAGCGCGGCGGCGCGGCTATGCGCAGGTGCGGCTTGATGTGGTCGACACAAACCCGCGCGCCAAAGCGCTTTATCGGCATGTCGGGTTCAAAGAGGTCAAGACCGTCAAAATCGGTCTGCTCAAACACATCTTTCGCTTCAACGCATCAACCGCGATGGTACGTGATGTCTAGCCCGAGCCGATAATCACGCCGGCAGCAAAGACCAGCGCACCGCCCAGAACCACTTGAAACACAGCCTTCAGCCAAGGTGTTTGCATGAACCGGTTCTGTATCCATGCAATTGCCCAAAGCTCCACAAACACCACAACCAACGCAAGAATTGTCGCGGTCCAGAAATCCGTGATCAGATAAGGCAAGGCATGACCCAGACCGCCAATCGTGGTCATCACACCTGCGGCCAGACCACGCTTGTAAGGCGAACCGCGCCCGGAAATCTTGCCATCATCCGACGCCGCTTCGGTAAAGCCCATCGAGATGCCGGCACCCACAGAGGCCGCCAGACCCACCAGAAACGTGGTCCAGGTATCCTGCGTCGCAAAAGCCACCGCAAAGATCGGTGCAAGCGTCGAAACCGACCCATCCATCAAACCGGCCAATCCCGGCTGCACCCAGGTCAGCACAAACTGACGGTGCGCCGCGGTCTCTTCCTCGGTCTTGGCATCGTCACCAAGATGCGCATCAGACAGCGCCCGCGCCTTGTCGGTATGTCCCGCTTCTGCCGCTGCCAGATCGCCCAGCAACTGGCGTGTTGCGGCATCACTCGTTGCCGCGGCAGCCGTCAGATAAAACCGCTCTGCATCGCGTTCCATCTGCGCGGCTTCATCCCTGATCCGTTCCAGACCAAGGTTCTCGATCAACCAGACAGGGCGGCGGGCATAGAAACCTGAAACATGCTCGCGCCGGATCAGCGGAATGACCTCTCCGAACCTTTCGCGGTGCAGATCAATCAGGCGGCGGCGGTGGCCATCCTCTTCCTCGGCCATACCGTCAAAGACAGCGGCCGAGGCGGGATAATCGGTGCGCAAATGCGCGGCGTAGCCGCGATAGATGCGCGCATCATCCTCCTCGGATGAAATGGCCAGTGCCAAAACCTCCTGTTCCGACAACTCTTGAAAACGGCGGCGATAGCCAAAATTCGGCAGCATGATGCATATCCCTTTTTAGAACAGTTCTAAGGTAAGAACACTTGCGAAAACCTCAAGCCCAAAAAACCCGTCCGATCAGCTCATTTCCAGCCTTGGTCCCGTCGCGCTATCTCCTTGCCCAAGTGAACTGATCGGTTTATAATGGGGTTGATCAAGGAGTGCTGAAAATGCCTGACGGCACAGTCGAACCCAAGAAAGGCCGGAAGTTTGATCAGGTGCTTGAGGGTGCCCGACAAGTCTTTTTGTGCGACGGTTTCGAAGGCGCCTCGGTCGATGATATCGCCAAGGCGGCAAGTGTCTCCAAGGCGACCCTCTACAGCTACTTCCCTGACAAGCGTTTTCTTTTCATGCAGGTCGCCAAGTGCGAATGCGCGCGGCAGGCAGACCACGCGATCGAGACCATCGACATGGACGCCCCGGTGCGGCAGGTCTTGCAGAATATCGCGCTGGAGATGATGGATTTCATCACCTCGCAATTCGGCAAACGCATCTTTCGCATTTGCGTTGCCGAAAGCGACCGTTTCCCGGAACTGGGGCGCGAATTCTATGAAAGCGGGCCCATGCTGATCCGCAATCGTCTGGTCGAATACTTCCAGAAGGCGGTGGCGCGTGGCGAGTTGAAGATCAGCGATTTCGAACTCGCCGCCGACCAGTTCCACGAACTCTGCAAGGCCGACATCTTCCCGCGCATGGTGTTCAACATGGCCGAAGAATTCACGGCCGCCGAGAAAATGCGCGTCGTTGACGGCGCGGTGGAAATGTTCATGGCGCGCTACGGGGCCTAGGTTTTTCGCCGCACCTGATAGTGCCCAGCTTCTTTTCTAAGCTCGAACTGGCCGGTCTTTTCCAGAAGATCACTTAATTTCGCGATCCCATATGTCCGGGAATCAAAATCAGTATTTGCCCGCAGAATATGCTGCCCCAAAGCGCCAAGCGAATACCATTCCAGCTCCGGATCCATGCTTTTCATCGCCTTCAGTACGATGGGAACCGCTTTTGAGGGTGGCTGTGCGCTTGGTTGCTGCTTTGCTGGCTTCTTGGTTTCCTTGACCTGAGCCTCATCATTGTCATCGGGGGTCGCGACGATGTTCTCAATCAAGATGAACCTGTTACAAACGTTGCGCAGGCTTGCAGGCGCTTTGCTTTCACCAATGCCGATCACCTCAACCCCATCCTCGCGCAACCGATTGGCAAGCGCGGTAAAGTCACTGTCAGAAGACACCAGCACGAACCCGTCAAACCGACCGGTATGCAAGATGTCCATGGCATCAATCACCAGCCCGATATCAGTGGCATTCTTGCCGGTTGTATTTGCGGTTTGCTGTTCTGCTACCATGCCCAACTCAGCGACGGTCTTTTTCCAGTTTGCCAAACTGCCGCTTGACCAATCGCCATAAACACGGCGCAGCGCAGGGACACCGAAGGTCGTCACCTCTTTCATGATATCAGCCGCATATTTTGCTGGAATGTTATCCGCGTCGATCAGCACTGCAAGCAGCATTCGGTCTTTTGACATGGGGTCGCCCTTCTCAATGGCATCACAGGCGGGGTTCACGCGCGATGCGGGATCACAAAAGACCCGTTCAATGAACGGGCCTTTGCGGAAATTGGCTGGCGCTCAAAACTCAACCACCGCCCGAATGGACTTGCCTGCGTGCATCAGATCAAAGCCCTTGTTGATGTCATCAAGGCTCAGCTTGTGGGTGATCATCGGGTCAATCTCGATCTTGCCCTGCATGTACCAATCGACAATCTTCGGCACATCCGTCCGGCCAGACGCACCACCAAAGGCGGTCCCGCGCCAGCTGCGCCCGGTGACCAGTTGGAAAGGCCGCGTCGAAATCTCGGCACCCGCCGGGGCCACACCGATGATGATGCTTTCACCCCAACCTTTGTGGGCTGCTTCCAGCGCCGTGCGCATCACATCCACATTGCCGGTCGCATCAAAGGTATAGTCGGCACCACCCCCGGTCAGTTCAACCAGATGGGCAACCATGTCGCCTGCGACATCCTTGGGGTTCACGAAATCGGTCATGCCGAACTTTGTCGCCATTTCGACCTTGCCGGGGTTCAGGTCTACCCCAACGATCTGATCGGCCCCCGCCAAGCGCAGGCCCTGAATGACATTCAAACCAATGCCCCCCAGACCAAAGACAATCGCGGTTGATCCAATCTCGACCTTGGCGGTGTTGATGACCGCGCCGATGCCGGTGGTCACGCCGCAGCCAATATAGCAAATCTTGTCAAACGGCGCGTCCTCACGGACCTTCGCGAGGGCAATCTCCGGCAGCACCGTGTGGTTGGCAAATGTCGAACAGCCCATGTAGTGCAAAATCGGCGTTCCATCGCGCATCGAAAACCGCGATGTCCCATCCGGCATCAGACCCGCCCCTTGGGTCGCACGTATTTTCTGGCAAAGGTTCGTCTTTGGGTTCAGGCAATACTCACATTCGCGACATTCCGGCGTATAAAGCGGGATGACGTGATCGCCGGGTTTCAGACTGGTCACGCCCGCTCCCACCTCAACAACTACACCGGCCCCTTCGTGACCCAGGATCGCCGGAAACATCCCCTCGGGGTCCGCGCCAGACAGGGTAAACTCGTCGGTATGACAGATACCCGTCGCTTTGATTTCAACCAGAACCTCGCCAGCTTTTGGCCCTTCAAGGTTCACCTCCATTACCACCAGCGGTTTGCCCGCCTCAAGTGCAACTGCCGCGCGTGTCCGCATGTAAATAGACTCCCCTTATTTCTCAGTGACGATCAGGCAAATGCCGCAAAAGTTCAACCACTCTATGCGACACGCCACTTGCGTTTGCAGCCAAAGCAGCAACAATAAGGATATGAAACGTAGTCTCGTCCTTGTCCTTCTGGCTGGCTGCACCGCAACCCAAGCCGTGCTGCCGCCACAACTGGAAGATACCTGTGGCGCCGGAGCCTTTGCCGATCTGATCGGCAAAGACGCCACGGCGCTTGAAACGACCCTGCTTTTAGGGCCGGTGCGCGTGATCCGCCCCGGTGACGCGGTGACAATGGATTACCTGCCGGACAGGGTGAATTTCATTATCTCTGAAACGGAAACAATCCAGATGATCGACTGCGGCTGATTGAGTTTGGGGAAACGAAGGTCCCCGATGTCACGAACTGGGTGGGGGCTATTGACCGCAACATCGGGGTAGCATTTCGCTATGTCCACACTGTTGCAATCACTTGTGTTCCCAGTGGGCAGGCCCCGCGGCGTCCGCGTGTTCATTTTAAGGCATAACAAAGGCAGCCACATAAGAGCGCTTGATTTTGCAGGGGTTTGACGCAACTCTATGCGTATGACGTTCCAGCCTGCTTCACCATTCGATGCGCCCGAACAAACCGCTTTTCACCGGACCGAACTCAATGTGATTCTCAGCCTCTATGGCCGCATGGTCGCCGCCGGGGAATGGCGCGACTATGGCATGTCGCATCTCCGCGATGTTGCCATATTCTCGGTCTTTCGGCGCACCGCAGAGCATCCGCTCTACAAGATCGAAAAGCGGCCCAGACTGCGGCTGAAACAAGGGCAATACGCGGTGATCGGCATGGACGGCCAAATCCTCAAACGCGGCAACGATCTGCGGCAGGTGCTGCGCGTGCTTGAACGCAAGCTGATCCGGGCGGTGGACTAGATTAAAGCCGCCTGCGCGCAATCACCGGCCCATCACCCTGCGCCGCAATCCGCAAAATCGCCCGATCGGCCGGTTCATAGGCCGTCGCCATGTGATGCGCATTGGCGTGGATCAACGTCTCAGGGTCCACCATCATCCCCACATGACCCTGCCAAAACAGCAGATCGCCACGCTGATATCCACCTTCAAACGGCTGGCCCAGCTCTTGTTGCTGCATATCGCTATCGGCGGGACATGCGATGTCACAGGCCCGCAAACCCGCAGCAATCAACCCCGAACAATCAATCCCGCGGGTGGAATTCCCGCCCCAAAGATACGGCACACCAAAGTGCAGCTGCGCGACCGTTGCGGGATCCGAGAAAGGGCGCTCCAGCCCGCGCAAATGGCTCTTGGGAACAAAGCCCACATTCGTTTCAAAGAACTTGCGCCGCTCGTCCAGCACGGTGACACGCGCGCCAAATGACAGATAATGCAGATCAGGCGATCTAAAATCCTCATCAGCATAGGCATGGGTCGCAATCGACCCGACAAAATGCGACGGTGCTGCAACGTCTGCAAGCATTTCAGACCGCAGATAGCCCACATAACCATCCGCTGCCTGCACAAAGGACCACCCCGCGCGGTCCTCAAAGACAGCCACCTCTGCCCCCAGCAACAATTGCCGGTCACGCGGACCATCGGGGCGGGAACATAAGTCCACCAAAGGTGCCACCACCATTGCAGGGGCACCCGCGACATAGCGCTCTGCCACTACCTGCCCGGCCAGATGCATCGCAGCCACACGGCCATTTGCAGGTGTCAGGCGGCGATCACTCACAGGTCCAACATCGCGGGCAGGGCCGCAAGCACTGCGCGCGCGCCCATGCCAATGCCTCCCCGCGGGCGTGCGGGCGCCGCATTGGGCTGCCAGCCGTAGATATCGAAATGCATATAAGGGCTTTCCACAAAGCGACGCAGAAACAGCGCCGCCGTGATCGACCCTGCAAACCCACCCTTGGGCGCATTATCAAGATCAGCGATCCCCGGCTCGATCATCGCCTCATAGGGTTCATGAAACGGCATCCGCCAAACCGGATCTGCCACTTTCCGTCCCGCCTTTGCCACCGCATCGGCAAGGCCATCATCACCTGTGTAAAACGGCGCGATATCGGGGCCAACGGCCACGCGGGCGGCCCCCGTCAATGTCGCCATCGAGATCACCAAATCCGGATCATCCTCATCCGAAAGCGTCAGCGCATCGGCCAGAACCAAGCGCCCCTCAGCATCGGTATTGTTGATCTCAACCGTCAGCCCCTTGCGCGAAGTCAAGATATCCTGCGGGCGATAAGCGGTCCCATCAATGGCATTTTCGACCGCCGGGATCAGCACGCGCAGGCGCAATGGCAGCTCAAGCGCCATGATCATATGCGCAAGACCCAGCACGGTCGCCGCACCCCCCATATCCTTTTTCATCAACCCCATCGAGGCACCCGGTTTGATATTCAACCCGCCGGTATCAAAACACACACCCTTGCCCACAAGGGTAAGCTGCGGGCCCGCGTCGCCCCAGCGCATGTCAATCAGACGGGGCGCCCGGGGTGACGCGCGACCAACCGCATGGATCATCGGGAAATTGCTGGAGATCAGATCATCCCCGGAAATCACGTTCACACTGGCGAAATGAGTCACCGCCAAGGCGCGCGCCGCCGCCTCCAACTCGTCCGGCCCCATATCGGAAGCAGGCGTATTGATCAGTTCGCGGGTCAGCGCCTCGCCGTTGGCGATAATGGCAATACGCGCCGCATCGACCTCTGCGGGGGCGATCAGACGGGCAATCGGCGTGGCGGGCTTGGTGTACCGGTCATAGCTGTACCCCGCCAAGAGCCAGGCCAGTGCCGCCTCATCCAGATCATCACCGCGCAGCCCGCTGGCAATATCATATGTCCCTTCAGGCAGTTTGCGCGCCACGGCACCCATGTGAAACCGGCCCCGCGCACGCTTGGCCGCGTCCCCGTAACCCACCAGCACCTTTGCAAGGCCACCCTCGGCGTCGGGCAGACACAGCACCTGACCCAATGATCCGGCAAAGCCCTGCGCCTTGGCCCAGGCCTGCCCTTCGGAAGGCAAATCAGCCAAAGCGGCATCCGCAGCATCTGTTTCAATGACATGAACAGGAGTTGCGGCATCGGTCGGTTCGGCAAAAGCCAGCGGCATGGCGTATCCTTTTTGGAAATCTTGTCGCCTTAACCTAACCGGCTGCCCTCAGGCTGCAAGATCGGATCACATGGCGCGCTACAAATCCCGAAAGTTCCACACCTCTGTTACCGCTACATCGAAACCCCGTTCCAGCCGGGCCATCGTCGCATCAAGCGCGATTGCATCTTGTTGGGCAAGACAGCCACGGACATGCCCGGCGGCGATCGACACCTCTGTCAGGCCAATGTGATCCGCCACAACGCCGATCCGCAACGCAGGCCGTTCCATCCTGGAAAAATCTTGTGCCTCCAAGGCACATTGCAACATATCAAGGCGCATCGCGATATCTTCAAGCATCCGGCAAACAATCTCTTCTGCCGCATGCAGGTCCCGCTCAGCGAATAGCCGGACAAGAGGCGATGGGTCAAAATGCATCCGGTGCTGACACGCGAGCATGATCACATCCGTAGATGCATCCGAGACGGGGCCTGGAAAGGGTGTAACATTCATCATGACAGTGCTTCTAGACAGATATGGTTCCCAGAAGGTTGAGACCGGGGCAAAAAAAACGCTCGAATTTCGTGAAAATCCAACGTATCTGTGCGAGACCTAGCAAAGAGCAAGACGATGAAACACGCGCGCGCCCTCCCGGCCTATCTGATCAACCGCTACCACGGTTGGAAAGCCACGATCTATACCGAGAACCGCGGCTGGTATCGCAGGCTTGCCGAAGACGGGCAGCACCCGCGCTCGATGGTCATTTCCTGCTGCGACAGCCGGGTCCACGTCACCTCGATCTTCGGGGCCGATCAAGGTGAGTTCTTCATCCACCGCAACATCGCCAATCTGGTGCCGCCATTTAACCCCGACGGACACCACCACGGCACATCCGCCGCTGTCGAATACGCGATCCAGGGGCTGAAGGTGGCGCATCTGATCGTGCTGGGCCATTCCGGCTGCGGCGGGGTCGAGGGGTGCTATAACATGTGCTCCGGCAACGCGCCGGAACTGGAAGAAACCAGTAGTTTCGTCGGTCGCTGGATGGACATCCTGCGCCCCGGTTTCGACGACCTGCCTGACGGCGACGATACCTCGCGCAAACAGGCGCTGGAAAAAGCGTCCGTCGTGATCTCGCTGGAAAACCTGATGACCTTCCCCTTCGTGAAAGAAGCGGTCGAAAGCGAGGCCCTCTCCATCCACGGGCTCTGGAACGACATCGGAGAAGGCAGCCTGGAATCCTTTGATCCGAAATCCGGCACGTTCAAAGCGATCTGAGGACTGACCACCGATCCGGCCTCGCAATTGCGTCAGCTTGGACAGATGCCGGCCGGGCAGACGGCTACAATGTGCGCTTTAACGGCACGCTGCGCCGAAAAGTCCTGAATGCGAAATGGCTCCACGTTACGAAACTGGTGCAGATCATCACTAATATTTGGCTCAGACTATCAATTACCTTCGACCGCGTCAGGCTCTAAATATGCGGCCGCCTGTTCCAGAAACCCTGCTCAAATGTGGCCCATAAGAATGGTGCTGGACACCTTTCCCCCCGGTCGCCTTGCCGTAATCCAAACCAATTGAGTCAAATGAGCCGCAATTTAACCTCACACTGTTCTTGTTGTTGCCCAAACATTGTCAGGCCAACCCACTATCCAGATTTTAGGCAAGGTCCTGGAGAAAAAGCATGGTTAGGTCCACAAGGTTTCACAGTCAGTCAAAGCGCAAATCGACCAGGCTCGATTTTGTTGTTTGTGGCGGCAAATTCATCATTGAGGGACAGAGCAAGCGCGACGCGACACGTCACATCACCGATGCAGCACTCTGCGCTGTTGTCGGTGTTGGGCTGCTCGGGTTCTACTTGCTGTTCGCCCTCCCCAGGATTGCCCTGTTCAGTGATAACTTTGGCGTCAGCCTGTCTGCGGTAATGGTCGGGATTTCATTGTCGCTCTATGCGTTCGCAACGCGGGGCTTCAAACCGCAAGTAGGTTTTGACAAGGTCAAGAAACAATTCTGGATCTGCAAATTGAATGCAAGGAACCATGCACGGATTGTGACCTATTTCCCGAGGGCTGATATCCAAAGTTTTTTCATTCGGCGCCCTGAAACTCCTGGCAAAGATGCGACACTCTGCGCACGCATCCATGGCAAATCCGGCCCGGTCACGCTCCTTCGGGGAAATATGGATGATATCGAAGAGGCACACCGCGAACTTTGCGAACAGATGCGTGACGACACCATCAGGGCCGCCGTCAAACCTGTCCGAATGGTCAACATTGGCGGCGCTCGCCGGATGACCGGATTCCGTGCTGGCTCGGCATGAAGCACTTAGCGTCCAAAGCACCTGCCGTTTCAGCGCGTAGCAGCGTGGGCGCAAACAGATCTGCAGCCCAGCATCAATTCGCAAACCGGGTGTGCTGCTGATGGCCCAGAAGCAAGGAGTAGCTCATATTGCGCTTGTTGCATCTAGGCCTGACGATGCAGCATCACCAGCTTCTTTGCAAAAGGTCGCATATGGTGGCGCAGAGCCGCTTGCCAAGAGTGGCGAAGAACCACCTGTCCACTCATTGAGGCAGACCACACTTCAGACCGCGGACAAGACCAAACTTCGTGAGAAAGCAGAGCGACAAAGCCAAGAGGCTCATAACTCTGAGCGCAGCATCCGTGCCGAATTGACCAAACAGGCAATGCTGGCCATTGAATACTGCCCAGAGATTGCTTCGGCATGGCAGACAGTCCAAAAACTCCCAAGGGATTACCAGAACTGCTTCCTGCAACTCGTTGGCGCAAAACCCCAGCTCGACGCGGGAAAGCTTACCGCCAGGCTCTTGGCTAAATACCGAAAAGAGCTGAGACCTTACGGCAATGACGAAGCGAATAATGCTCTGGCCCACGCGCGAACCATAAGCGCCGCGGCAGAAGCGGAATTCATGATGGTCTATGACCTGCTCGGCGAAAAGGTCAAACCTGCGGAAATTCTCCGAAGGATTGAGGCCAAGTTCGGGCCCACGCAACAGACCAGAAATCGACAAAAGCAGGAAAGAGAAGCACGCGACCAAAGAGCGCTGCGCCAGAAAACTCTAGAGCAAGAGGCCCGCAAACAGGCGGTCCGAGACCAGAAAGCCAGAGAGCAAAAGGCCCGAGAGCGGAAAACTCAAGAAGCTCTTGAGGCATTGAAAGCTCTGGAAGCGAAAATGCAGGAAGCAAAAGAGCAGGCGGCATGCAAGCGGAAAGGACAAGAAGCGCTGGACCGGCAAGCACTGCAAACGCAAGAAGCACGCGTGCGTAAAGCGATGGTGCAAGAAGTGGGTGGTCGCTATTCGGCTCATTTGCGCAACCTCGCGCTTCCGATCCTGCTAACGCTTCTCGCTGCCACAATATATATCGTGAAATGATGCAAGACGACGAAACAGGGCAGCGGCCCTTTGCGGGCTTGCGCGGTGAAACCCTAGGCCGGCGCGCACTGCCAAGCGCCCCGATTACTGCTCTGGGCTCTCAGCAACCAATCGCTGCATGATAAGTGGATGTCTGGCTTGCAGACGAAGTCGCTGTCCAACGAACGCAGACTCATGTTCGGTTTAGAAAGGTAGAGGCGATTGGTTCGCCCTGAACCTCGACAGTTACAACGCCGCAATAGCTGGCCCCCTTGATCTTGGTTTGCTCGGTCAAGGGCGCCATCCAGAGATGCTGGCTTCATCGACCATGACGCCGCTGCCACCCGCATCAGCTGGGACGTCTGAAAACTTCGGCAAGCGATCATTGAAATCGACCACGCGCTCCGAATAGAAAATATGCGCGCCGGGCTGGTACGCGAAATCGGACCCAGACAGTGTCAACGGATAGACAACTTTCCAGCCCAACCCGGGTTTGGTTGTCAGGACATTCCCGCCGCATTTGGCGCAAGATGTCCGCTGAGTCTCGCCGTTCTTTTCAGAAACGACAACGTCGCCAGAAACCCTCACTGCCGATTCTGGCCAGGCGGCAAGGGCCGTCATTGGGGCCGAGTGCCATTTTCGGCAGGACTCGCAGTGGCAATACGCCGAAAATACCGGGTCGCCCTCAACCTCGACCGTGACCTGCCCGCAGTAGCAACTGCCTTCATGTGTCTGTGATTTATCCAACATCAACCCATCCTCCGATTTGAGTTGCCCCGACCCTAGATGGATGGTGATCTGTACAAAATATGAAATGGACATACATTGTGGATAGAAAATTCATACACGAAAGGGATCACGGTGTCACAAGGGAACGTGCAGAAGAACAGTTGGCGGTCCGAGGGCTGGGCCGAGCTCCCTCACTTTCTGGCTGCTGCGCGAACGGGAAGTCTGCGCGCGGCGGCCGACGAGCTTGGCATCAATCATGCGACCGTGAACAGCAATATCAAAAAGCTGGAAGCACACTATGGGGTCCGGTTGTTTGATAGAATGACCACCGGGCTGGCCTTGACGCCGGCCGGCGAAAGCCTTCTTGAAAAGGCGACGGAAGCAGAAGGTGTCATCATGAGCGGCAGGCGCCGGGTCAGTGGCCTGGACCGTACGCTGTCCGGACCGGTGCATCTGAATATCTCGGCCTGGAATATGTACTATGTCGTCGCAAGAGCTTTGCCGAAGTTTTACGAGCTTTGTCCTGAAATTGACCTGAAGATCACCGTTTCGGACAAAATTGAGAACCTTTCCAATTCCGACATCGACGTCACTTGGCGCGTCGGTTGGGATATTGATGCGAATGTAACGGGACGGAAGGTATACAGTTATCACTCAGCCGTCCTGGCTAGTCAGGACTACCTTGATCGTCAGTGGTCCACCCGAGGACCAAACGGTGAAGGATTGCAGTGGATCAGCAAATCGACTCTTTGGCCGAATCCCGAATTGGAACGGATGAACCTGTTTCCGGCCGCCAAGCGTGTCTATGACATCAAAGATCCCATTCTTATCAACGACATGCTGGTGCGCGGGTTCGGTATGGCAGTTGTGCCTTCGCCCACATTGCAAGTTCTTCCTGGCCTGACTGTGGTTCCAGGTACGCCGATTGTTCCTGACCGAACGTGCTGGGTCCTGCTTCAATCAGACCTTCGACATACGGCACGTGTCCGGGCACTGGTCGACTTTCTTTTCGAAACGGCAAAGGAATTCAGCACGGGAGAAGACGAAATCATCAGAAAGTTCGGCGCCAATTCCTGCTGATGGTCAGAGTTTCGCACTCAGGAACTTCGGCCCCCGACAGGGGCCGTCTGGCGTGGTTGTTGGAAGATACCGCAAAGCCGACCTTCTTCGCCAACTTCTCTATAGTAACTTCAGACTCACGGCGGCCTTTCGCTGCGCAAACTGCGGACATCGGCAAAGCGGGACAAAGCACCTTTGCGGCAATCTCGAAGAACGATTGCTTTCAATGCTTCAACGCTGCGATCAGATATCTTCCCTACAAATGCTTCTGTCGATTTCCATCAATTCTACAGGTGCTCCGTTGACCTCGATAAACGCGACGACAAGGCCATCGATCGGTGAATTTGGCTGAATGATAACGTTCTGCCCTGACGGCGATGCAGATGACCTCATCCAGGCCTTTGGCCATGAAGTCTTCATAGGTGGCCATGAAGCTGGGCACATGCACTGTCGAGCAAAGATCGGTAGAGGCCCCCGGCAGGCCAAAGATCACAACCTGCGGTGCGCCAGTTTGTCGGGTAGCGCCACATGCTCGGGGCCATTCTTGCCCAGACGCGGCAGTGTCGCGTCAGGCAGCTTGTCACCTATCTTGATTGTCATCGTCATCGCTTTTGTTGTGAATTGTATCTGTTGTCGCTTCACATATAGGGTGCGGCAGTGAAAGAACCAGAAATGCAAAGGTATCCTCGCATGACCCATGTTGTCGTTGTCGGTGCAGGCCAAGCAGGTGCATCGCTTGTCGCAAAATTGCGCGCTGTCGGGTTTGAGGGTGAGATCACCCTCATCGGCGGCGAAAAGGTGCCGCCCTACCAGCGCCCACCGCTGTCAAAGGCATATCTGCTCGGGGAAATGGCCGAGGAACGGCTGTATCTGCGGCCGGCGGAATTTTATGCCGACCAGAACATCGCCCTGCGTCTTGATACACGTGTGATGGGGATTGACCGTGCGGCGCAAAAGATCACGCTCAGCGATGGTGCGGCGTTGACTTACGACGAATTGGTGCTGACCACGGGGGCCCATCCGCGCACCCTGCCTGCCGCGATCGGTGGCATGCTCGATGGGGTATTCGCTGTGCGCGATCTGGCAGATGCCGATGCGATGGCCCCGGCCTTTCAACCGGGCATGCGCGTGTTGATCATCGGCGGTGGCTATATCGGGCTTGAGGCGGCGGCGGTGGCCTCCAAACTGGGGCTGAAGGTCACGCTGGTGGAAATGGCCGCGCGCATTCTGCAACGGGTCGCAGCGCCCGAGACCTCTGATTACTTCCGCAAGCTGCATCAGGGTCACGGCGTCGAGATCCGCGAAGCTGTTGGGCTGGACCGGTTACTGGGCGACACCCATGTCACGGGCGCACGGCTGACCGACGGCACAGAGATGGACATCGATTTTGCAGTTGTCGGAGTAGGCATTACCCCGGCCACAATCCTTGCCGAAAGCGCGGGGATCGCGGTCGGCAACGGGATCACGACAGACAGTCACGGACGCACATCCGATCCGCATATCTGGGCGGCAGGCGATTGTGCATCAAGCCAGTTTCACGGACAGACTATCCGGCTGGAGAGCGTCGGTAACGCCATTGATCAAGCCGAGACGGTAGCGCTGAACATTGCAGGCGGCGATCTGCCTTATGTGCCGAAACCGTGGTTCTGGTCGGATCAGTACGACTGCAAACTGCAAATCGCCGGGCTGAACATGGGCTATACGGATGTTTATCTGCGCAAGGGCGATGCACCGGGGGTGCAGTCGCATTGGTACTACAAGGACGGCACTCTGCTCGCGGTCGATGCCATGAACGACCCGCGCAACTACATGATCGGCAAACGCCTGATCGAGGCGGGGCGCAGCCCTGATTCGGCCTTGATTACAGACCCCGCCACAGACATGAAAGCGCTGCTCAAACCGTGAGAATCATCGGCGGCACCCATCGCGGCACCGCGCTGGCATCGGTGGGCAAGGGCGATGTGGATGCGCATCTGCGTCCGACCTCGGACCGGGTGCGTGAAAGTCTGTTCAGCGTGCTGCAAGGTGGACGCTTTGGCGACCCGATCAGGGGTGCAAGGGTGCTGGACCTGTTCGCCGGGACCGGCGCGCTGGGGCTGGAAGCGCTGTCGCGCGGGGCGGCCCACGTGACCTTTGTGGACAACGGGCGGGTAGCGCAAAAACTGATCCGCGAAAATATCGACAAACTGCGCCGGCAGAATGACACGCGTTTGCTGGGCGGCGACGCTGGCAAACTGCCGCAGGGCGAGACCTGCGCACTGGTGTTTCTTGATCCGCCTTACGCGCAGGAGCTTGGCAGCAAGGCTCTGGCTGCCGCACAGGTTGCTGGCTGGATTGCACCCGAGGCCCTGATCGTTTGGGAAGACAGCCGCGCGCAGATCGCCCCACCTGGATTTATCGGCCTTGATCAGCGCCGCTATGGAAACACCTGGGTGAACTTTCTGCGGGCCGAGGGCTGAATTGCGCAACACCCCGCCATTGGATACGCTTGCCCAATGACTGACGCCGCCAATTTCAGCAGTCTCCCCCGGGCTGCCAAATCCAGACTCGCCAGCGTGCCACTGCCGACGCCGGCTCCCTTCGGCACGCCTGTCATGATTTCGGATTGCGTTACCCCGCTAGCCAGTGAAACGCTGCTTTGCCTGCTTTGGAAAAGGCCGGACCGATCAAGGGATGTCGAGTGAAGCACGAAGATTTTTCGGCGAAAAATCTCGGGCTCTGTATAATTTTCGACGAAAATTATACGCCGCTAAAGCAGGGCAGCCGGGGCCACCCACCAGTCCATCTTGGCCACCTGCACAATGCGCGCCACATGCCGCGCGGTTGCCATATCCCTGACCACGGCAAAACAGGTGGCCCCTGATCCCGACATGCCGGCCACTGAGACCGCAGGCAGGGACTTCAGTTTGGCAATCGCCTCTGTGATCTCCGGGGCGAAGGCGGCTGCGGCTGGTTGCAAATCGTTGCGTTGTGCCATCAGCCAGCGCAGAAAGCCGTCGTAATCCAGCCCCTCCGGCAACTTGGTCATCGGTGTACCGTTTTTTGATGCAAGGCCCTTGAAAACCGGCGCCGTCGGCACCGCGACCGGTGGCCGGACCAGCACCAGCGCGCAATCTGGCAATGGTGCCACCGGTGACAGAACATCCCCGATCCCGGTCATGCGGACCGGGCGGGGGGCGCCGATGCAGACAGGCACATCTGCCCCCAAAGCGGCAACCTCGGGGGCTGTGGCAGGCAGCGGAGCGACCTGCCACAGTTCCGCCAGCATGGATAGGGTTGCTGCGGCATCCGACGACCCGCTTCCAATGCCCGCGGCATGCGGCAAATGTTTTTCCAGGGTCAGGGCTGCGCCCTTTGACACGCCGCGCACGGAGCGCAGTGTTTCGGCGGCGCGCATCATCTGATTGGTATGATCGGTCGGCACCCCCATCGAAAACGGGCCACTGACGGAAATGCGCAAATCAGGAGCAATGGTGGCGCTCAGCTGATCGGCAACGCCTGCAAAGACCACCAGACTGTCCAGCAGATGATACCCGTCACCTCGTTGTCCGGTCACATGCAAGGTCAGGTTGACCTTGGCGGGCGCGCTGGCCCTAATCGTCGCCACTGGCGATCCGAATGGGGGCAAGCCCCTCATCGACCAAAACCAGATCCAACCCACGCTGCAACTTGTCACGGATACGGAGAGCCTCATCCTCTTCGGGATCAAACGACAGGGCGCGCTGCCATTGAAAGCGCGCTTCAATCTCGCGGCCAACTGCCCAGAAGGCATCGCCAAGGTGATCGTTGATCACCGGATCAACCGGTTCGAGCGACGCCGCGCGTTCCAGTTGCACAACGGCCTCTTCATAGCGTCCCATCTGGAAATAGACCCACCCCAGACTGTCGACGATAGCGCCACTGTCAGGCCGGGCCATAGCCGCCGTTTCGATCATCTCCAGCGCTTCGTCCAGCTTTTCGCCGCGCTCAACCAGGGAATACCCCAGATAATTCAGCACCTGGGGGCTATCCGGGCGCAAGGCAAGTGCCGCCCGGAAATCCGCCTCAGCACCGGGCCAGTCATCATTTTGATGCCGCGAAATGCCGCGTGTGAAGTAGACAAACCAGCGGGCCATATCCGTTTCGTCATAAAGCGCAAGCGCGCGCGAATAGGCGGCGATGGCTTCGTCATAGCGCTCTGCCTGACGCAGGGTGTCACCGATTACGGCAAAGACCTCCGGCAGGTCAGGGTGGCTGCGGGTCAGCGCCTCCAGCACCTCAATGGCCGCATCCATCCGGCCCGCCTTGCGCAACACCTCGGCCCGGCCCAGTTCTGCGGCATAGAACGACGGATCATCGCGGGACACCGAAGCATAGACCGTATTGGCAAGGTCGTGCTGCTCAAGGTCTTCCAGCAGGCGCGCCGTCATCAGCACCGCAGTTGTGTTTTCAGGCCAAAGATACGTTGCAGCGCGGGCATACATCAACGTGAATGATCCCGGTGCTTCCTGCTCGACCAGCCCGGCGATGACGTGAAACAGATCGGCAAGGCCCTGTGCCGGCGTGCGGACGGCATCATAGGCCACTGCTTCGCCCGCAACCAACTTGGCCCGCAGCTGTGCCACGCCCGGATCACTTTGGCCGACAAACACGCGGTCGATGACCGCGATCGCTTCATCGTTGCGGCCCAATTGGCTCAGGATTTGCGTATAAGCAATCGCGCTTTGGCGGCTATAGCGCATCCCCCCGGGCACAGGGCCGGCAAAAATCGCCTCTGCCCCTTCAAAATCACCGACCGAGGCCAGTGCATATGCTTTGTGCGTGAGCCCATAAACCGCCATGCCGTCCGCAGCGATCACCTGATCAAAGCGCGCGATCGCGCCCGTCATGTCACCTTGCCCCAGATAGGCCCAGCCCTGCGCCAGACCGTCAACCAGAGGGCCGACCCTCTGACCGGCCTCAAGCGCATTCAGAATATCGACCCAATTGCCCGCTTTTGCATTGGCTGTCATCAGCGTCAGGTTCGCGATCTGACTCTCATAATCCTGGGCAAGGATCGTCTGCGCCACCGGCACGGCACGGTCAAATTGCCCCAGCGCGATAAACGATGTCATCGCATTCTCAAGCAGGAAGGGATTTGCCGGATCGGCAGTCAGCCCTTGCGAAAAATACCGTGACGCGGCGGCAAAATCATGCGCCGAAATAGCCTGCCGCGCGGCAAGGTAAGAACCCGGATCAGGCTGAGCGAAAACTGGAGCTGCGCCTGCGAAGGCAAGGGCAACGACGGCCCCTGAAATTGTTCTTTTCAACACGGTCAGACTCATCCCTTTGCTGTCGGTCGCCGCACCCTAGTCAGCCAAACGATTGCATGCAAATCACACAAAAGCGTGGTGGCGAATTGTTGCGGATGACGACTGGTGAACCATGCGCGGAGGGGAGGTGCAAAAACAAGAAGACAGGCCATTACGGCCCATCTGCTCGCCCTGCCAATACTGCTCGTCCGCGCCTATTAAATATGGCGCTTTGCGTTAGAAGCGACACTAAGCGATGAAGTGATTCGGCGTCAAGTGACTGATTCGCGAATCGTTCAACTTGTTGGGGCATAGACCCGGCACAACGGGTCAACCGGGACCGGGCTGACCAGAAATGGTGTCTCAGGCGGCATCCCGCTTTCTTCAACCCAGACACCGTTCAGGCAGAAATCCTGTGCATAGTTGCCAAGGTTGAAACCAAAGCCGGGGTCGCCGCAATCCATTGCTGTTCCGTCCGCATTCCATGCCTGACTGACACCCAGCCCCATTTCACCGGGGGTCATGAACACACCGCGCGCCGGGTCGTAGTTCAAATACCAGCTTGCGTCGTCGCGGCGCGTGGCCATGTCCCATTTGCCCAGCAACTGACCATCCTGATACCCGGCGATCTTGAACAGGGTCACGTCATCCTGGGTGACAACGGGCTTGTTCAGGGCAGTTGGTTCAATGGTCATCTGCCCGGTCATCGTATAGCCATTGGCCCCTTGCCAGCAGAAATAGAATTCCGCCGCATCGGCATCGGTGGCCAGCAAGGCCACAGCAAAGGCCAGAACCTTCATCAAGCACCATTCTCCCGCATGACATGCCCCGCCAGATAAAGCGAACCGCAGATTATGATACGCGCATTTGGCGCATTCGCAACAATCGCTGCAATCGCTATTTGCACATCATCCGCGATATGCGCTGACAGGCCGGTCTTTGCCGCCTCTGCCGCGGTTTGTGTAGCCGGGATCGTCGCCGTCTCGCCGGGAATGGACACTGCCGTCAGGCTATCGGCCACCCCCGCCAGATGTTGCAGGTAGCCCCCCACATCCTTTGTATTGAGCATCCCGCAAATCAGATGCGTCGGGCGCGGCGGTTGGGCGCGCAGGGTTTCCGCCAGCGCCTGCCCTGCCGCCGGGTTGTGCCCGCCATCCAGCCACAGCTCTGCCGGGGCAGCCAGATCGACAAGGGCACCTTTGGTCAGCTTTTCCATCCGTGCCGGCCAATAGGCCTGCGTGACCGCCGCCTCGCAGGAGGTCTCATCCTTACCCAGCGCGCGCAGGGCGGCAATTGCAACGCCTGCGTTCATCACCTGATGCGGCCCTCGCAGGTTCGGCAGCGGCAGATCAAGCAAGCCGCGTTCATCCTGATAAATCAGCCGTTCACGCTCCACGCCGACGTGCCAATGCTGGCCATAGGCGAGAAGCGGCGCGCCGAGCGCTTCTGCCCGCGCTGCGATCACATCCATGCCGTCATCATGCTGTGGGCCGACAACGCAGGGTACGCCGCGTTTGATGATACCCGCCTTTTCGCCCGCAATGGCCGCCAGTGTCTCGCCCAGAAACTGCTGATGGTCCAAATCCACCGGCGTGATGATCGTCAGCGCTGGCCGCGCGATCACATTGGTTGCGTCCAACCGCCCGCCAAGGCCGACCTCGAGCAAGGTGTAATCTGCGGGTGTCTCGGTGAATGCGAGGAGTGCCGCCACCGTGGTAATCTCGAAATAGGTGATGGGATCAGGGCCGTTGGCCGCATAACAGCGGTCCAGCACATCTGTGAGCGCCGCTTCGGATATCAAATCACCCGCCAGCCGGATGCGTTCGTGAAACCGTGCCAGATGCGGAGAAGTATAGGCATGCACCCTGGCGCCACCTGCCTCCAGCCCCGCGCGGATCATCGCCTGGGTTGACCCCTTGCCGTTGGTGCCAGCCACGTGAATGACCGGCGGCAGGCGATCCTGCGGATTACCCACCACTTCCAGCAAGCGCCGCACACGATCCAATGTCAGATCAATGACCTTGGGGTGCAGGGCCATCATCCTTTCCAGGAGCGCATCAGAGGTTTGGGTCACTTCGCCTTTTCCGCAGCGGCGATTTCCTCGGCGGCTTCTGACTTGATTTCCGGCGCTGGCAAATCGCCTTTAACGGGGGGAGGCTGGCGCATCAACAGGCGCACAATCGTCACCAGTTCATCCTTGAGGTCGGTGCGCCTTGTCACCCGGTCCAGCATCCCGTGATCCAGCAGGTATTCGGCGCGCTGGAACCCTTCGGGCAGCTTTTCCCCGATGGTCTGTTCAATGACGCGCGCGCCGGCAAAGCCGATCAGCGCGTTGGGTTCGGCAATCTGCACGTCACCCAGCATTGCATAAGATGCGGTCACACCCCCGGTGGTGGGGTGGGTCAGGACCACGACATAAGGCAAGCCCGCCTCTTTGAGCATCTGCACAGCGATTGTCGTGCGTGGCATTTGCATCAGGCCGAGAATACCCTCTTGCATACGCGCACCGCCCGCCGCCGAAAACAGGATCAGCGGGCGCTTGAGCTTGACCGCGCGTTCAGCGGCGGCGACGATCGCGTTGCCGACATACATCGACATTGACCCGCCCATGAAGGAAAAATCCTGCACCGCGACAATCACGGGCGTGCGCCCCATTTCGCCTTCGGCAACCAGCATCGCGTCTTTTTCGCCGGTTTTCTTGCGGGCTTCCTTGATCCGGTCGGTATAGCGTTTCTGATCGCGGAAATGCAGCGGGTCAGTGGTGGGCTCTGGCACGTCGACCTCGACATAGACGCCACCGTCAAAGATCGACTGAAAACGGTCGCGCGCACCAATCGCCATGTGGTGTCCGCAATTAGTGCAGACGTTCAAATTATCCGCCAATTCGCGGTGAAACAGCATCGTGCCGCAGTCACCGCATTTGGTCCACAGATTGTCCGGCACCTCGCGACGCGAAAACAGCGAATTGATCGTGGGGCGAACGTAGTTGGTAATCCAGTTCATAAACGGTGCCTTTACCGGGGTTTTCCACATTTCAAATATGACGGTGCGTTGCGAAATGCAATCAGCGCTGCAAGGCAATCCGCGCCGCCAGCCACATGATTGCGGTCGAGAGCAGCAGGCTCAGCAATTGAAAGACCGCGCCAAGACGAAAGAGCGCCTCGATCCCTTCGCTATACAAGGCCGGATCCTGATAGGGATAAAGCAACAAGGCCAGCCCCGATGAAGGCCAGCCCTGCACACCGATCACGAGCAGAGCAAAGACGTTGTTGGCCAGATGCAGCCCGACAGCGGCACCCAGATTGCCGCTCCGCGCCGTCAGATCGGCACATGCCACCCCCAATGCTGTGGCCCAGATCATCCAGATAGCGCTTTCTGCTGCCCCGTTTCCGCTCGCAAAATGGGCAGCGCCAAACAGCGCTGAGGGCAAGAACATCCAGATCCAGCGACTGCGGGAAAGGCAGGCGAATTGCTGTTGCAGGTAACCGCGAAAAAACAGCTCTTCGGTGCCGACCTGAACCAGCAAGGCCAGCAGCGCCAAGGGCAGCAACAGCGCCCATGTGACAATGTTGCGCACTTCGGCCAGTTCAGCGGGGTTGATCCAGGGAGGCAGCACCTCCTGCACCAGCAGCCAGAAGGCAACCGCCCAGCCGACCCCGATCAGATCGCGTCTTGCCTCTGCGGCAGGCCCGATCAATGACCAGAAACCGCGCCCGTGGATCACGCGCAACAGGATCAGGAAACCGATCAAAGCCACGCTGAACGCATAGAACTGAGTCAATGTGCCAAAAGCGCTGGTGCCTTCGTAAAAGGCCTGCCGGGCAGCAGCAGTGGGCAGGAATGCGGCGAATATGTCGGGTGTCATGGCAAAGACGACCTCAAATCCGACGATCATCGCCAGCACCCGCCAAATCTCGGGCGATTGCATGGCGGGGCGCATGAAGGCGCGATGTGCGGCATATGGGTCAGACATTGCGCGACACTACCGCAGGGCGTGGCAGCCGCAACCATCAGAGCAGGGGCTTGCGCCTTGCCTGCCCTCTATTTAGACCGTTTCCAACGCATTCGCGAGGAGACAACAAGATGCCCAAAGATCAGGTCGACAAGACACACCTGCCCAGCCGCCACGTCACCGAAGGCCCCGCGCGGGCGCCGCACCGGTCCTATTTCTATGCGATGGGGCTGGATGAAGAGGCGATCAAACAGCCATGGGTCGGCGTCGCCACCTGCTGGAACGAGGCGGCCCCTTGCAACATCTCGCTGAACCGTCAGGCGCAATCGGTCAAACTGGGCGTCAAGAAAGCCATGGGCACGCCCCGCGAATTCACCACCATTACCGTTACTGACGGCATCGCCATGGGGCATGAGGGGATGCGCTCTTCGCTGGCCTCGCGCGAGGCAATCACCGACACGGTTGAACTGACCATGCGTGGGCATTGCTATGACGCGCTGGTGGGTCTTGCGGGTTGCGATAAATCCCTGCCGGGGATGATGATGGCCATGGTGCGCCTGAACGTGCCGTCGGTCTTTATCTATGGCGGGTCCATCCTGCCGGGGCGTCTGAACGGCAAGGACGTGACCGTCCAGGACGTATTTGAAGCGGTGGGCAAGCATCAGGCCGGCAATATGACTGACGCGGAACTTGAGGTGCTGGAACGGGTGGCCTGCCCATCGGCAGGTGCCTGTGGCGGCCAATTCACCGCAAACACCATGGCCTGCGTGTCCGAGGCAATTGGTCTTGCGCTGATGAACTCCTCTGGCGCGCCCGCCCCCTACGAGAGCCGCGATCAGTATGGCATCGCCTCTGGTGAGGCTGTCATGAACCTCATTGCGAAAAACATCCGCGCGCGCGATGTTGTGACGCGCAAATCGCTGGAAAATGCCGCGCGCGTGGTGGCCTGCACCGGCGGGTCCACCAATGCAGGTCTGCACCTGCCTGCGATTGCCCATGAGGCGGGGATCGACTTTGACCTCTTTGATGTCTGCGACATCTTCCGCGACACGCCCTATTTCGTCGACCTCAAGCCCGGTGGGCAATATGTGGCCAAGGACCTTTATGAAGCAGGCGGTGTGCCTGTGGTGCTGAAAGAACTGCGCAAGGCGGGGCTGATCCACGAGGACTGCATGACAGCATCAGGCCGGACCATGGGCGAAGAACTGGATATGATCGCGGGCGAGGCAGACGGCAAAGTGATCTATGCGGTCGAAACCCCGTTGACGCCCACAGGCGGCGTTGTGGGTCTGAAGGGCAACCTTGCGCCCGAAGGAGCCATTGTGAAGGTCGCGGGCATGTCTCAGGAAGAACAATCCTTCTCCGGGCCTGCACGGGTGTTCGAGAGCGAGGAAGAGGCGTTCGAGGCCGTCAAAGCCCGCCAATACGAAGAAGGCGAAGTCATCGTGATCCGCAACGAAGGCCCCTCTGGCGGCCCCGGCATGCGCGAAATGCTGGCAACCACGGCCGCACTTTCGGGTCAGGGCATGGGCAAGAAAGTGGCGCTAATCACCGACGGGCGCTTTTCTGGCGCGACGCGGGGTTTCTGCGTAGGCCACGTGGGGCCGGAGGCGGCACATGGCGGGCCTATCGGCCTGCTGGAAAACGGCGATGCCATCACGATCAACGCGATCACGGGTGAGTTGAAAGTGGACCTGAGTGACGACGAACTGGCAGCACGCAAGGCAAACTGGAAAGGCCCGAAGGAAACGATCTACGCCTCTGGCGCGCTGTGGAAATACGCGCAGCTTGTGGGTGGGGCGCGTCTTGGGGCGGTCACGCATCCCGGCGCCAAGGCGGAAAAACACATCTATATGGACTTGTGACAGCATGAAACGCACTGCCGTTGCGTTGATCGGGGTGTTGGTCGTCGCCGCCTGCACCCCGATTGGCACGCCTGCACGTTCCGTCGCGCTTGGTCAGGGCGATGTGATTGCAACCTCACCTGCGGGATACTGTGTCGACCGCGTATCGAGCCAACCGGCAAATGATTTTGCCGTGCTGGCCCCTTGCGCTACGCTGGGCGCCGAAAGTGCGGTTCCACGCATCGTCGGTGTTGCCACGGTGCAGGTCGGCCCCCCCGAAAGCGGAACCGTTGTTTCCGATGAAATCGCTTTGCGTGATTTTCTGATCACCCGGGAAGGTGCGAGCCTGTTGAGCCAGAGCGGCAACGCCGCGGCGATCACTATTCTGTCAAGTCAGGCGTTCAACAGTCAGGTCATGATCTATTTCAGCGACGCCGGGCCGCCACCTCTTGCCGGTTTGCAACGCGAAGAATGGCGCGCGTTCACCAATGTGAGCGGGCGTCTGGTCTCGATCGGGGTGCGCGGGTTGGCCGCCGCACCACTCAAGGACGGGCCGGGGGCCACATTGCTGAAAAGGATGGTGGCGGGCGTCACCGCACCCGAAGATGCCGATCGATAAGATGATTGGGCTGTTTCCAACGCGCCGCCTGTTTGGCTAGAGTACGCAGCGACACAGAAAGACACCGCGCATGCCATTCCCGCTGACAGGCCCCCTTGACCGGTTCTTGCAACGCCGCGCCCTCGCGCGCTGGCAGCGTTCAAGACGTGGTATCGCCACGACCGACCTTGGCACACTTGACCGCAAGAGCGACGCGGCACGCAAATTGTTGCAGGCTGTGTCCGCTTTCAATCAGGATGCCGCCGTCAGGCTGGCCTTGCCCCGGATCGGCTCAACCAATTTCCCGCAGCCACCCGGCACTGACTGGGCGTGGCGGCCAAAACCGTGGCAAGTGCCTGTCACACCCGCCGGGATCGCACCGGCATTGCCCAAGATGGAACTGACGAACGAACTGGTGATCTTTCACGATTGCAAGAGCGCCGAAGTCACCCTGCACCAGACGCGCAACGCGCGCGGCACCGATCTCGCCCCTTTTGGGGTCGCACTTGAGGTGTTTCACTTTACCGGCAGCTATCTGTCACTGGTCCTGGAAATCCCGCTGGCGTCCTGCGAAGGGCTGCGCAAACGCCACCTGATCCGGCTTGCCGCCTTGATCGAACGGGAAAGACCCACGCCGATCCTCGCACGCCTGAACGTCAAGAACGGCCCAAATACCGAACAGGTATTGCTGAGCCTGCCGGACCAGACCGCCGAGACCATGGTGGAATTCGACCTCGCCTATAGTGGCATGAACGAACGGCGGGCCGAACGGATGTGGATTGATCTGATGATCGAAAACCCGGCCATGAACAAGATCGACATCCGCGACCTGACGCTCTGCCGCTATCCGCGCGCGGACATCTAAGGAGAGGCATGATGCAGTTTATCAACACCGGGATCAAGGCGGGCATCTGGCAGGGCGACCTGATCGCAGGCGGCGACACCGAACCTGCGTTGCGGGTCACGCATCTTGCCACTGCGCTAGACGGGGTGACCTGCCAGCATGACCCAGACAATGGCGTCTGGCGGGTGCGTGTTCCTGTCCCGCCCAACCTGATCGGCGATGGTGTGCAAACCTTTGTGATCAGCGATGCGGATGGAACGACGCTCGACAGTTTTACCGTGATATGCGGCGAGCCCTTGGCAGACGACCTGCGCGTCGAAATCGGCCTGCTACGCAGCGAGCTTGACCTGCTCAAGAAAGCGTTCCGCCGGCATTGCAGCGAGACCTGAGCGGCAAACTACGTGTGACCGGCCTCAATGGATGCATTTAATACAGGACCTCAACTCATTGTCAGGATGACAACCGGTGCACCTCGCGCCCCGTAACAAGTTTGTTAACAGGGAACGAAAGGACACCCCGATGAACCGTCGATTTGCAATCAAATCCACCATCCTCGCCACTGGCGTCGCTATCGCCGCCGCCTGCGCGCCGCTGGCCGACAGCGACCCCGATATCGTCGATATCGCCGCGTCGAACGGCAATTTCAACACGTTGGTCGCAGCCGTCACCGCCGCAGGACTGGTGGACACGCTGAAGGGCGATGGCCCCTTCACCGTCTTTGCACCAACAGATGCGGCCTTCGCCAAATTGCCCGCCGGCACCGTTGATGCGCTGTTGCTGCCGGAAAACAAGGACAAGCTCGTCGCGATCCTGACCTACCACGTAGTGCCCGGTGCTGTGACATCCGACCAACTGGCCGGTCAGCGGTTGAGCGTGGCCACCGTCAATGGTGAAGAGGTTCACATCGATGGCCGCAATGGCGTCAAGGTCGAGGACGCCACCGTCACAACGGCAGACATCATTGCCTCAAACGGCGTGATCCACGTGATCGACAGCGTTCTGTTGCCATAAACGCGCGCCCTTTTCGGGCGTCACGCTGCCCCATCGCCTGACGGCGGTGGGGCCATTTTGTTTCCTGGGGGTGGGTGGCCAGGCGAAATACCAGGGTCAGAGAGGAAACCCCGATCACCAACAGAGGGGCGTTGCAGTTTGCGGCTGATGCCACCACACTCTACCAATGAAGCACCACCTGGAGGGCAACAAGACATGCGTGTCACAACAGCGTTTGCTTCACCAGACGCCGCCCCGGATGAACTGGCCGATCTTCTGTGGAGCACGGATCCGCATTTGAATGGCTATATGTTCGGCAAGATGTCGACACTGCATAAGCTGATCAAGAGTGAATGGTCCGGCGCGCATGGATTGTTTTCGCATCGGCAAGCTTTCACCGCGTCAATGGATGGCAAAATCGCCGGACTGTTGATCGGCCATACCGAGGAAGAATACGCAGCTCATTTTGCATATTCGACCGTCCATCAACCTGCCGCTCTGGAGGGCGCTGAGGCCACCCATATGGAGACAGCGCTGCACTGGATGGACCGGCTGTTTCCGGTGCCACGCCAGAATTCTTATTACATCCTGGAATTAGCCGTTGCCCCAGGCGCGCAAGGCAAGGGGCTTGCGGGGCAATTGTTTGGGATGGCGATGGAACGTGCCCGTTCCAGAAATTGCGCCCGGATATGCCTTGATGTGTCTGCCGATAACCCCGCGACAGGTTTTTACAGACATCTGGGTTTTCAAACCGAAGTGGAAACACGAGTTCCCCTGCTCGACGAAAAGCATGGCATCGGCCGTCATCTTCATATGGTCAAGGATTTGAGTGACGCGCCGTGGCAGGGTTAGCCGTTGCCACCCAGTTCATCCCATATTTCCCGCACCCAGCCCATGATCACCTGCGCCTCTTTCCAACGGTTCGACATCTCGCGCCCTTGCGCATCGGTCATCGCGTATTCCGGCGGTCCCAGTTCACACACAAAGATGCAGTCGCCCGTGGCATTTCGTGCCCGCCAATCGGCCAGGCCTTCGCGCCACCAGCCTTTGAACAGGGCCACCCATTTCTGGTGTTGCGGGAAATCCAGTTGCAACTGGATTTGCTGGCGTGATGCCACCCGGCCCTGAAAGCTGTCAGACCTTTGCAGGATACGGCGCATCAGGGCCATGTCATGTTCCGACAGGGGGAACCAGAATTCCCGATCCACCACAAAATGCGACAGGTCCGCGCATATCCGCATGTCGGGGATGCGGTCGAGCAGTTGCAGCGTTGTATAAAGGTCGTTGGTGATGCAATTACGGTGCGTCTCGAACTGGACCGGGACGCCGATGCGATCTGCCATGCCCATCCAGGTTTCAATGACCGGCACCATGTCATCGAGTGCGATCGGCATGACCTGTCCGATCACATCGACAAAGGGTGCGCCAAAGTCGGCGGCCATATGCAATGTGTCTTCAAGGCTTTCGATGGTTTTGGGGAAGGCCACGATCAGCGGGGTGAGGCCGTTGGCCTCCAGATGTGGCCGCGCGGCATGGGCGACCGCCACGTCAGAGGCCCCCAGATCAATCGCCATACCGTCGAAACCGGCGCTGGCAACCATTTCGCAGACCTCCGCGATAGGCAGTTTGACCCCGGTTTGGTCATGCGGCTGCATGGCCCAGAGTGACGTATAGACCTTGAGTTGCCTCATGGCGCAACACAGCCCGTCATTCCGCTTGCATCCGCGTTACGCGCCCACCGCTGCGCGGGATAATCCAGACCTCATCCATCGGATACTGGCTTTCATCCTTGGCCATCAGTTTGGCAATCACCTGCGCTTGAAATTCCAGCCAACCCATGCGGTGCACGGCACCTGCTTTCGCTTCAATCCGGTCGTTCAACTGACGCAGCTTCCAGAACGGCACGGCAGGAAACGTGTGGTGCGCGGTATGATAGGGCATTTGCCAGCAAAGCCAGCGCTGTAGCGCATTGGCCCGGGTGGACCGGGTGTTCTCCATGATGTCGCTTTCATGGCTCAGCCCCAGATGCTCGATCGTGTTCTGCAATTGGTGGATCGGCTTGGTCAGCACCATCGGGATGATCCAGAAGGTCAGCGCAGCCCATGACCCGGAGATTACGGAGATCAGGGCAATGACGGCATAACCGAGCACGTGCAGGCGGCTTTCGCGGATCACGCGGGCTTCTTCCTCGGCCCGGATGAACGGTTCAATCACGATCCCCCGCGCCCGGCGGATAACCCCGAGGACCCGGTTGCGCCAATAGGTAATTCCGCTCAGCCAGAGCAGATATGTGGTCAGCGTATAAGGCTCGCGCACCAATTCGCCATCGCGGTCCCAATCCTGGGTGTATTGGTGATGGGCGAAATGCATGATCTGGTCGAAATCGCGGGGGAAAATCTGGATGAAGCCGATGATCCGGCCAAAGACCTCGTTCAGCCTGCGGGTCTTGAAAACGGTGGCATGTGACAGCTCGTGCTGGGCGGCATAAAGGAAGTTCAGCAAAACACCCAAGACCAACCCCGTGACCCAGACCCAAGCGGTGCCCATGGCCAACCCATGCAACGCGGCCGAGCCCAAAATCGCTGCCAGATGGCTTGCCATTTGCAGACCGCCTTGCAGGTCTGACCGCTCTGTCAGGGCGCGCAGTTCCGCAGGTGTCAGTAGTTTGCGCCGAGAGAAACTCGTGTCCATTTCCGACCTCGCTGTCCAATCGGGGAAAGCCTAGCGCAATCGGCCCCATTCGCAAATCCCCCGGCGCGAAAACCGCTCTTGGCATATTACGCCACGTTGAGGGTGACGCACGGGGCCGCTTTCGCCATGATCGCCCAAAGCGAAAGGCACCACCATGACTTCTTATCCCAACCTGCTTTCCCCTCTTGATCTGGGGTTCACGACGTTGAAAAATCGCGTGCTGATGGGCTCGATGCACACCGGGTTGGAAGAGACCAAAGACTGGAACCGGGTCGCGGAATTCTATGCCGAACGCGCCCGGGGAGATGTGGCGCTGATGGTCACCGGGGGCATGGCCCCCAACCCCGAGGGTGGGGTTTTTCCCGGTGCCGCAGGGCTATATACCGATGATGATATTGCCAACCACCGCACCGTCACCGACCGCGTGCATGGCGCCGGCGGCAAGATCGCGATGCAGATCCTGCACGCGGGCCGCTATGCCTATTCGCCAGACTGCGTAGCCCCTTCCGCCGTCAAATCCCCGATCTCGCCTTTTCCGCCGAAGGCGTTGGATGAGGAGGGGATCGAAAAGCAGATCAGCGACATCGTGACCGCCGCCGCCCGCGCGAAAGAGGCGGGGTATGACGGGGTCGAGGTGATGGGCTCGGAGGGGTATTTCATCAACCAGTTCCTTGTTACCCACACCAACAAACGTACCGACCGCTGGGGCGGATCTTACGAGAACCGGATGCGGTTGCCGGTGGATGTCGTGGGCCGGGTGCGCGCAGCGGTCGGCGCTGATTTCATCGTGATCTACCGTTTGTCGATGATTGATCTGGTGCCCAACGGGTCCAGCTGGGAAGAGGTCGTGCAACTGGCCAAGGCAATCGAGGCCGCGGGGGCAACTATCCTGAACACAGGTATCGGCTGGCACGAAGCACGTATCCCGACGATTGCCACTTCGGTGCCGCGCCGGGCCTTTACCTGGGTGACCCAAAAGCTGATGGGCGAGGTGAATATCCCCATCATCACGTCCAACCGCATCAACATGCCGCAGGTCGCTGAAGACGTGCTGGCGGATGGTTGCGCCGATATGGTCAGCATGGCGCGCCCGTTTCTCGCCGACGCGCATTTCGTGGCCAAGGCGAAGGCAGGCAAACCCGCCGAAATCGCCCCCTGCATCGCCTGCAATCAGGCCTGTCTGGACCACACGTTCAGCGGCAAGCTGTCGTCCTGTCTGGTCAATCCTCGGGCCTGCAATGAAACCGAACTGACCATTGCACCCGCTGACGCGGCCAAGAAAATTGCCGTGGTCGGCGCTGGCCCTGCGGGTCTCTCGGCTGCGATCACCGCTTCCGAACGCGGGCATGATGTCACCCTCTTTGACAAGGCCTCCGAGATCGGCGGCCAATTGAACATGGCCAAGCAGGTGCCGGGCAAGGAAGAATTCTGGGGGCTGGTGGATTATTATCGCACCATGGTCGCCAAGACCGGGATCACCTTGCAACTGGGCACCACTGCGACGCCAGAAGCGCTGACGGGTTTCGACGACATCATCATCGCCACCGGCGTTGCCCCGCGGGACCCCGATATCCCCGGGCAGGACGGCCCCAACGTGCTGTCCTACATCGCGGTGCTGCGCGGCAAGGCCAAAGTCGGCCAGCGGGTGGTCATCGTCGGCGCAGGCGGGATCGGCTTTGATGTGGCCGAATTCCTTGTCACCGATCACAGCCCGACCGAGAACCTTGAAGAATGGCTGGAGGAATGGGGCGTCGGTGATCCGGCGCAGACCCGTGGCGGGTTGCGACCCGAAGGGCCACAGCCAGAGGCGCCTGTCCGGCAGGTAACGCTTCTTCAACGCAAGCCGGAAAAGCTTGGCAAGCGCTTGGGCAAGACGACCGGCTGGATTCATCGCGCCGGGTTGCAGATGAAGAACGTCGAGATGATCGGCGGTGTGAATTATGAAAAGATCGACGCGGATGGCCTGCACATCAGCCATGGTGAGGCACGCGAAAACCCAAAAGTAATTGCCGCGGACACGATCGTGCTTTGCGCCGGCCAGATCCCGCAGCGCGGTCTGGCGGATGAACTCATGGCACTTGGGCGCCGCGTGCATGTGATCGGGGGCGCAGATGTGGCCGCGGAACTGGACGCCAAACGCGCGATAGATCAAGGCACTCGTCTTGCAGCGGGATTGTGACGCGCGGGATAGTCCGCAGTAAGAGATACGGCGTTATTCGCCTTGTCCCCAAGGCGATCCAGACCAAATTCGCTGTTTCCGCATCGGCACCAAAGCTGATTCATACCCCCGTATTGTCAGGCATTTGTCCTATTCCTGCCTGATTTGATCGTCACTGTGACCAGAACGGTATCAGATAATAGTGCTAGGAAGTTTCATGGATCGACTGACCGAAATGGAGGCCTTTGCCACAGTTGTGGACCAGGGTGGATTTACAGACGCCGCCAAAAAGATGGGTATCTCCAAGTCCGCCGTTTCAAAACATGTCTCGTCGCTTGAGGCGCGCCTTGGAGCCCGACTGCTGAACCGCACCACCCGCCGGGTCAGCCCGACAGAAATTGGCCTTGCCTATTACGACCGCGCACGCCGGGTCTTGAACGATGCGGGCGAGGCTGACGCGCTGGTGACATCCATGCAATCTGCGCCCTCGGGTCTGTTGCGGATCAGTGTCGCCACGGATTTCGGCGTGAACCACCTGTCGCCGGTCCTGGGTGATTTCCTTTCAGAGTTTCCTGACATCACCGTCAACATGGCGCTGAACAACCGTTATGTCGAACTGATCTCGGAAGGCTTTGACATGGCTGTCCGCATTGGCGAGTTGGAGGACAGCACCCTGCGTGCCCGCAAGCTGACCGAAACCACAAAACGCATGATCGCGAGCCCTGCCTATTTCGAGCAGTACGGACGCCCCGAGAAAATCGACGACCTGAACGAACACAAGCTGCTGCACTACTCTAATCAATCCAACTCTGCCGTCTGGAAGCTGACCGCGCCATCGGGTGAAAAGCGTCAGGTTCGCACCGCGGGCTGGCTGACGGTCAATGACGGGCAATCGCTGCTGAACGCCTGTATCGGCGGGCTTGGCATCGCTTATTTGCCCAGTTTCCTTTATGCGGATGCCATGAAAAGCGGGTTGGTCGAAGAAGCCATTCCCGGCCTTCCGGTTGAAATGCAGGGGATTTATGCGGTCTACCCGCCGGGCCGCTTTACCCAACCCAAGGTGCGCGCATTCATTGATTTCCTGGCCCATGCCTTTGCCGACAAGGGCCCCGATACCTGGTAGTTTTCCCAACTGTGAAGTGAACGACTGACGCGGCCGTGTTTTTGGCCGCGTTTTCTTGCTTTAAAGCTATTGTAACTAGTCTGCTTTATCCGGTCTGCATTGGCGGCCGGAAGGGCTATTTCATGAGCAACCTCATGCGCATACTTGCGCCGAGCGGCATCTTTGGGTTCGTTGTGCGATTTGCGTTCTGGATCGCATTGATTGCGGCGGCAAATGTCGGCTTTGCCGGGCTATTCAAAGATCACGAAACGCCGGGGCCCGGCTATGATCTGGTTCATGCTGCCGTTGTCGGTGGCCCGTTCGTTTCGTTTTTTTTGTTGGTCACGGTGTTTCAGATGCGGGTGCACCGCCGGTTGTGGGATCTGTCACGCAAAGACGGGCTGACCGAATTGAACAATCGGCGCACCTTCTTTGAAATGGTGGAAACGGCGCGGGCGCACCACGGCACGGGCGTGTTGCTTATGCTTGATGCCGACAAGTTCAAAACGATCAACGATACTTTTGGACATCTTGCTGGTGATCGGTGTCTGAAATCAGTCGCCTATACCCTGCTTCGCAATGTCCGGGAGGGCGATATACTGGGGCGGCTCGGAGGTGAGGAGTTTGCGATCTACCTGAAAAATGCACCGCTCGAAACAGCAAGCGTCATAGGCGAACGACTAACCAAACCGATCACTTTTGAGACCGATACCCGCGACGGTCTTTCAGTGACCCTATCAATCGGCGCGACGCTCGCGCCACCGGGAGCGTCAATTGATACGCTGATTGCCCAGGCCGATAGTGCGCTCTATCGCGCAAAACAGACCGGACGGGCCAGATACGTCTTGTGGGCACCCACGACGCAATCCGAAAAAGTAGTGAAAAGTGCCTAGGGCCGGGTCGATGTCACGATCACCTCGACCCGGCGATTAGCATTGCGGCCCGCCTCGGTCAGGTTTGATGAAATGGGCGCAAGATAGCCCATGCCCTCGGCCTCCAACTGCCCCCGATCCGCGCCATAGGCGCTGACCAGTCTTTCCAGAACAGAAGCCGCGCGGCGCTTTGACAGCGCGATATTGATCTCTAGCGAACCCGAGGAATCCGTGTGCCCGACCAGCGCAACGGTGCGCTGTGGCGCATTCGCAAGGTAATCTGCCAAGGCTTGCAGCGATGCATAATCTTGTTCGGCAAGCTGCGCAGACCCTGTTTCAAAGCTCAGGTCAGCCAGCACTGCCCGACCGATTTGTTCAAGCTGCTCGGCCAGCGTTGCATCCGGCGCGGCGTCCAACACCCGCAGGGGTGCGGCCTTGGCATCGGCAATCGGGGCGGGCGCATCGGTCAGGGGCCCCACATGCGTGACCTGCACGTACCCCGCCCCAGCGGTGCGGCTGGTCAACAATGTCAGGTATTCGGGGCCATCAGCGCCGATGCGTTCAGCTGCCAGAAACCGGAAATCACCGATGTTGACGCGCATTTCCGGCGGTGGCAAAACCTCGACCCCGAAGCGGAAATCAAACCCGCCGCAGGCCTCGGTCTGGCATTCAAAGATGATCCGGTAACGATCATTGCGCAGCTGTTCGCGCAAGGGGCGCACCAATTGCAGGGTGGTCAATGAGGCCGCCTCGATCCGCCAAGCCTGCTGGGTTACGCGGCCTTCAACCGTGCGGGTCGGCATCTCGCCACTGTCCCAGATCCCGCGTGGCAAGACATAGCTATCGGCCGGGCGCACCACCTCGCTCTGCAAGCTGGCGTTGCTTGGAAAATCCAGTGTCTGGGCCTGTACCATGCCGCCGGTTAAGGCAAGAAATGCAGCGCATATGCGGATCATCGGGCCAGAGCGTGATATGCGTCGTTTGGCCGCATATCGGTGGCCGAGGCGATGCGGTTGCTCATGTTGTAAAAGCCCGCGACCGCTGCAATATCCCAGATATCGCGGTCCGAGAATCCCGCCTGACGCAACACGTCGCGGTCCTTTTCCACGATCTTGGCGCTCGCCACTGTCACCTGTTCGGCAAATTCCAACATCGCCTTTTGACGCGCATCCAAGGCCGCCACCCGCCAGTTCATCACCAGCATCTCACCCAGTTTGGGATCACCCGAAAGTTGGCGCACCGCAGCACCATGCGCCGTCAGACAATAATAGCATTTGTTGATGGAGGACACGACAACCGCGATCATCTCGCGCTCCAGTTTGGAGAGTCCGGAATCGGCCAGCATCACATCGTTATAAAGCGCCGTGAAGGCGTTCAGCTTGTCGATATCAAAGGCGTAGGCCTGCAAAACATTGGGCACCATCCCCAGTTTTTCCTGACAGATATCGAAATATTTCTGTGTGGCCTCTGGCAGCGGGTCGGCCATTGGCAGGTCGAGAGCAGTGGGTTGTTCGGTCAAGGGATTACTCCGGCAAAGTCCTGTAGTAGTAGTGTCCCACAAGCGTCATGCCGAGGGAAGAGTAGAGCGCGTTTGCGCCGGTATTTGCCTGCGTCGTCACAAGCGTAAGATAGTCCGCCCCCCTGGCCAACGCCCAGAACGCCGCCGCGCGCGTCAGATACCGCGCAAGCCCCTGCCCGCGGTGCTGTTTGACGATTTCCAGCGCGTGAATCATGGCGCAATCGGCGGCAATCGCGACATAGACAGTGCCTGCGGGCCGGTCGTTCATCCGCCCCAGCAAAGTGGTTTTCGGATGCGGCGCGCGGTCCATCACGGCAAGCCGCCCCGCGCCAATGCCACCACCGGCCCAGATTTCGACTTGGGCGGCAAGCGGTGGCCAGACTTCAAAGCTGGTCACGGGTGGCGGGCGTTCCGTCGCGATATCCTGCACCGGAATTGCATACATATTGACGGGGTCCTTGATCACATATCCCCGTGCGGCCAGTAGATCGTCAAGTGCTGCGTCACCTTCGCGGATCATGAAAAGCGGCACCTGACCTGCCGCGCGCATCGCATCTTCGGCCAGTGGGATGTCGGCGCCTGTGACCGGCCCTTCGGCAGTCGCGGCGCTAACGCGGCTGCTGCCACTGCCATCCAGCCGGATCATCCAAGGACCGTGCGCCTGTTTCGCCGCAGCAGGCCACGTCCCCTCAATCACCGTGTAGAGTTTCTGCGCAGTTGGAAAGCTCATGCAGAGAACCTTGCCTCCAGCGCAGTCATGGCCTGTTCCAGCAAGACCGGATCACTGCCGCGCACCACGATATTGGACCCATAGATGCCGTCTTTTTGAAACGGATAGGAGCCAACCGAGAGCGCGGGAAATTCCTGCGCGAACGCCCCCAGCGGCCCTGCGATATCCCCCTCACCTTTCAACAGGCGCAGGGTGCGTGACAAGAGCGGCGCGCCGCCTGTCAGGGTCGGCAGGATGCTGGCCACCATCGCCTTGAACACCGACGGGACACCCGCCATTACATGCACGTTGTGCAGGCTGAACCCCGGCGCCGTGCTGACCGGATTGTCGATCAGCGTTGCCCCATCGGGGATGCGCGCCATGCGCAGGCGTGCCGGGTTCAGCACCTTCCCGGAGCGGTCGTAATATGCCTGCAACAGCGCGCGCGCGTCATCGCGGACATCGATATGCGCCCCCAAGGCGGCGGCGATGCAATCGGCGGTGATATCATCGTGCGTGGGGCCGATCCCACCGCTGGTAAAAACATGATCATAACCCGCTGCGAACGCTTTGACCGCAATGACAATCGCGTCGTGGTCGTCACTGACAACACGCACCTCTTTGAGGTCGATCCCGCGTGCTGTCAACGCCTCCGCAAGGAAGTGCATATTCGCGTCACGGGTCCGCCCTGAAAGGATTTCGTCACCTATCACAAGCATCGCGGCGGTCGGGTTGGACATCGGGTGGTTCTCCTGTCTGGCTTCACAGGTTATAGGGCGCATATGGAATTTGCCACGCCCCTTGTCCCCGCGCGCCTGATCCGCCGCTACAAACGGTTTCTGGCCGATGTACGGTTGGCCGACGGGCGCGAGGTTACTGCGCATTGCGCCAACCCCGGGTCGATGATGGGGCTGGCAGAGCCGGGCATGAAACTGTGGCTTGAGCCGAACGATGATCCGAAGAAAAAGCTCCGATACGGCTGGCGGCTGGTCGATCATGAAAACGGGCATTTCACGGGCGTTGATACCTCAATCCCGAATCGGGCGCTGAAGGCGGCATTATTGGCCCATGAGGTGCCGGGGTTGCCTGCTTATGATCTGGTGCGCCCGGAGGTGAAATACGGCGAAAACAGCCGGATTGATTTCCTGCTGAGTGGCCCCGGACCGGATACTTATGTCGAGGTCAAAAGCGTGACACTCGCGCGCCAGCCGGGGCTGGCAGAGTTTCCCGACAGCGTGACCGCACGCGGCGCCAGGCATTTGGCAGAGCTTGCGCGGATGGTCGCGCTTGGTCATCGCGCCGTCATGTTCTATCTGGTCCAGCGGACGGATTGCACTGCGGTCACTTTGGCCAGTGATATTGACCCTGCCTACAGGTGCGCCTTTGATCTGGCTGCAAAGGCAGGCGTCACGGTTCTGGCGCAAGCCTGCAAGATCGACCCGACAGCGATCACTCTGGGTGATCCAATCCCGTTCAGGCTCTAGAACTTTGCCGGCAATTCGCCTATGTGCCGGATAACACGGCTAAAGGACATCGACCCTTGGAAACGAACAAAACGCATCTGACCAAAGATGGTATCCGGCTTTATCAGCCCGGAGACTTTACCGGAATGGCAAAGGCCGGGGCGTTGGCAGCCCAAATTCTGGACGATATCGCAGAGCATGTGGTGCCCGGTCAGACCACAGACGAGCTGGACCGTCTGATTACCCAATGGGTCGGGGATGCGGGCGCGGTCTCGGCCACGATCGGCTATAAGGGCTATCAGCACGCAAGCTGTATTTCGGTGAACCATGTCGTGTGTCACGGCATTCCCGGCGACAAGAAGCTGAAGGATGGTGATATCCTGAACATCGACGTGACGGTGATCGTGGATGGCTGGTTCGGTGACACCAGCCGCATGTATGTGGCCGGAAAATTGTCACGCAAGGCCGAACGGCTTGTTCAAGTGACCCATGACGCCTTGATGAAAGGGATCGAGGCGGCACGGCCCGGCAATACCTTTGGTGACATCGGCCATGCGATCCAGCTTTATGCCGAAAGCCACCGCATGTCTGTTGTCCGCGATTTTTGCGGGCATGGGCTTGGCCGGGTGTTCCACGCCCCTCCCAATGTGCTGCACTATGGCCGCCCCGGCACCGGTGCGCGCCTTGAGGAAGGCATGTTCTTTACCATTGAGCCGATGATCAATCTGGGGCGGCCGGAAACCAAGGTGCTGTCCGACGACTGGACAGCCGTGACGCGCGACAAATCGCTGTCGGCGCAGTTTGAGCATTCCATCGGAATAACCGCAGATGGTTGCGAGGTTTTCACGCTTTCGCCGGGTGGAAAGTTTCACCCAACCTACGGCACATAAACCCAGAGGGAAAATCGCTTGCGATTTCCCCTCCTGTGAATGACTTGCTACCGGGCGAGCCGCCTCATATATCACCCATGTCGCTAGCGGTGACATCTTTCCCCTGAAAACTTGACGAAAAGGATGCACCCCATGCACCTGATGAAAACTGCCGCTCTTGTGGCTGCTCTTGGCCTGACGGCCACATCTGTTTCCGCGCAAGAGGTGACTCTGCGCTTTCAGCACTTTGTGTCGCCTGCCAGCGCAAACCCCACTTTTTTCATGCAGCCTTGGGCTGATGCGATCGAAGAACAATCGAATGGCCGCATCAAGGTCGAACTCTACCCTTTCATGCAATTGGGGGGATCAGCCCCCAATCAATACGACCTGATCCGCGATGGCGCGATTGACGGCGGCTGGGTGATCCCCGGTTATCAGCCCAACCGCTTTCCAGAGGCCGAGGCGATGGAACTGCCCTTCATGACAACCAAATCGGGCGAAGAGGCCAGTGCCGCGGCATGGGAATTCACCCAGGAATACCTGATGGATGATTTTGCCGATGTGCAGGTGATTGCCGCCCATATGCATGGGCCGGGCATCGTGCACAAGCGCGGCGCGGCTATCAATACAGTCGAGGATTTCGCCGGGCTGAAACTGCGCGGCCCATCGCGTGCCGCGACGCTCTTGCTGGAAGAACTGGGTGCCACACCCATCGGGATGCCGGTTCCGCAATTTCCCGAAGCCCTGTCACGCGGTGTTGTCGATGGCGGCGTGATCACATGGGAAATGGCGCCGTCACTGAAACTGGATGAACTGACCGACAGTCACACAGATGTGGCGGGCGACCGATCCCTTTATAACCTCTATTTCATCTGGGCGATGAACAAGGACGTCTATGAAGGGATGCCAGACGATCTGCGCGCGATCATCGACGCCAACTCCGGCATGATGGCCAGCCGCTGGGCGGGCCGTGCCCATGATATTGGGGATGTTGTCGGGCGCGACCTGATGGCCGCTAGTGGTAACGAAATTGCCGAACTGTCCCTGGCCGAGACCGACCGGATCAAGGCGCGTGGTGCCGATGTGACCGCCGCATGGATCGCCGAGATGGATGCAAAGGGCTATGACGGTGCCGCCCTTGTGGCCAGTGCGCAAGCGGCAGTGGCCGCGAACCGGACCCCGGACTAGCGACGCGCGGGCAACCCTTTGGCCACAGGTTCCAAGGGGTTGCCGGTGCAGACGCTGTTCAAGATATGCATGATCGGCTATGCCAAGACTGACTTTCATCATCCTGGCTGTCCTGACACATGACGACCGACACCTCCACGACTTCCGCCGGGGCTGCGACGCAAGACGGTAGCAGTGCGCGGTTCCGGATTGCTGCGGCCGGGATCGCGCTTGTCGCAAGCGCCCTGCTGATGTTGCAGTCGGATGCACCCGTCTCTGCGGTGGCCGATATCGCGACCGGATATGGGGTGGGTATTTCCCTGATCGTGCTGATATTGATTCTGGGTCAATTCATCTGGGTCGGTTTTTCGCAGAAACCTGTTCAGGGGGCCGATGGATCGACTGCGTGGTATCGGGCGTTCGCCGCGCGGGTCCAATGGGGCGATGTCGTGGTGTCGCTTCTTGCGCTCACGGTCACGGTGTCCAGCTTTACAGTCTACAAAAGCACCGTTGTCGGGTCACAGGGCTATGGCTATGACGCCATGTTCATCGCCTGGGATCGCGCCTTGTTTGCAGGCAAGGACCCTTGGGTGCTGTCGCATGCGATCCTGTCGTCGCCCTATGCGACAAAAGTGATCGACATTCTATATCATCCGGCGTTCCTGCCAATGGTTCTTGGCTATATCGTCTGCGTCGCGGCGCGGGCGCACCGCGCACTTCGCTATACCTACATGGCGTCCTATCTGGCCAGTTTTGTGATTATCGGCATGATCGCGGCAAGCGCGCTCAGCTCTGCCGGGCCAATTTACGATGGTGTCCTCTTTGGCGATGGCACGACCTTTGAGCCACTGATCGCGCGTCTGGCCTCCCAGAACGAAGCCGCCGGCCCTCTTAGCGCGGTCTTTGCCCAAGACTACCTGCTGGCCTTGAACGCGCGTGGCCTGACCGGTCTGGGAGGGGGTATTTCGGCAATGCCATCCATGCATATCGCCCTGGCATTTCTGTGGGTCTTTCCCGCTTGGCATCTGAGCCGGGTGTTGGGTGTGATCATCACGATCTACGCGATGATCATCTGGCTTGGGTCCGTGCATCTGGGCTGGCACTATTTCGTCGACGGGTTGGTCGGCGTGCTGATGTTGGGCGTGATCTGGTATATCGCCGGGCGCAGCTTTGGCCTTTATGGGCGTGCTCAGGTGATCCGCGCGACCACGTAATCGGCCAGATCGACCAGCATCGTCCTCAGTGGATGGTCAGGTACCGCATCCAGCGCCAGCTTTGCCCTTTCAGCCCAAGCCAGCGCATCCTGACGGGTGGCTTCCATCGTGCCGTGTTTTGCCAGCAGTGCGATGGCATGATCGAGATCACCGTCCTCCTGCTTGCCCTTTTCAATCGTGCGCACCCAGAACGCGCGTTCTTCCGCATCGGCCGCGGCGACCGCACGGATCACCGGCAAGGTGAGCTTGCGCTCGCGGAAATCATCGCCGACGTTCTTGCCGATAGCCTTGGTGCCACCGTAATCCAGCAGGTCATCGACGATCTGAAACGAGATGCCCAAGGCATCGCCATAGTCAAAGAGCGCCTGTTTGGTGGCCGCATCCTGATCGGCAATCTCGCCGCCCACTTCCATGGCGGCGGAAAACAGGGCTGCGGTCTTGCCACGAACAACCTGCAAATAAATGTCTTCGGTTGTTGCAAGATCGCTGGCGGCGGTCAGTTGCAGTACCTCGCCTTCGGCGATTGTCGCCGCTGCGTTCGCCAGAATATCCAGCACCCGCAGCGACCCGGTTTCGACCATAAGCTGAAACGAACGTGCAAAGAGATAGTCGCCGACCAACACGCTGGAGGTATTGTCCCACAGCAGGTTCGCGGTTGGGCGCCCGCGGCGCTGACTGCTTTCATCGACCACATCATCATGCAGCAGGGTTGCGGTATGGATAAACTCTACCGTGGCCGCCAGATGCACGTGATAGGGGCCATCATAGCCGCATATCCGCGCCGCCGCGAGGGTCAGCATCGGGCGCAGGCGCTTGCCGCCTGCCTCAACCAGATGTGCAGTCACTTCGGGGATGCGCGGGGCATGTTCAGAGGCCATCCGTTCGCGGATCAGCGCGTTCACAGCGCCCAGATCATCCGCCAGCGCTGCTGCCAGTTGTTCATGCGGTTTTGTGGCTGCAGCATCAAGGCTCATTGAAGTTTCCATCATGTGAATAGACATCGCGCGCGGCGCACTTTACGTCTTTGAATATGAAAGAGCTTATACGTACCAATGACCCGACCATCCTTGCGTTTGCAACCGCTCTGCTCGACGCTGAGGGTATAAACTGGTTCGCCTTCGACGTAAATATGAGCGTCCTTGAGGGCAGCATAGGCATAATGCCGCGGCGGTTGATGGTGTTGGACCGCGATCTTTTCATGGCCGAGGCCGTGATGCGCGACGGCGAGATAGAACTGAGCCGTGACTGAGGCGCTGACACAGGACGATTTTCTGGGAGGCAGGATCCGGATCTGGCAGCCTCGCCGTGGGTACCGGGCGGGGGTTGACCCGGTGATCCTTGCCGCATCAGTGCCTGCCAAACCGGGGCAGGCGGTTCTGGAACTGGGGTGCGGCGTGGGTGTCGCATCGCTCTGTCTTACCGCACGGGTGCCGGACCTGCGTGTGACCGGCGTTGAGGTGCAGGCAGATTACGCTGCCCTTGCCCGGCGCAACGGGGCCGAGAATGGTATGGGCTTTGAGGTGGTGACCGCCGATTTGCGCGCTTTGCCCGCCGATTTGCGCCAACGGCGCTTTGATCATGTGATCATGAACCCCCCCTATTTTGACCGGACCGCTGGTACGGCCTCTGATGATGCGGGCAAGGATGTCGCCTTTGGTGGCGATACCCCTTTGCGCGATTGGCTGGATTGCGGCGCAAGGCGTATTGGACCGCGTGGCTATTTGACGTTGATCCAAAGAACAGAGCGCCTGCCAGAGGTTTTGGCCGGGCTCGCCGGACGGCTGGGTTCAATCATTGTCAGACCTGTCGCCGGGCGCGACGGGCGCCCCTCAGAGCATTTTCTGCTGCAGGCCCGGCAAGACGGCAAAGCCCCCTTTCGCCTCGCCCCGACGCTGGTGATGCACGCGGGCGCATCACACAGTGGTGACCGGGAAAATTACCGGCCAGAGGTGGCGGATGTCTTGCGCAACGGGGCCGCACTCCCCATCTCTATTTAACCATTTGGCAATTCTCTTGCTGCACGGTGAAATCGGGTCGAATTGCTGCCTTGCGGCGTGACAGATGGTGAAGGATATGATGCAATCGACCAACACAACACTCAGAGGAGGACGACCATGAGCTTGGGTTCGCATTTGCAGGAACTGAAGAAAAAACACCAAACCCTCTCGGAGCATGTCGAAGTGATGCAGCGCAGCCCTGCCGCCGACGACATCGAAATTGCGAAACTTAAGAAACAAAAGCTGATGCTCAAGGAAGAAATCACGCGCTTGAGCACCCATTAGCGACATCCGGCAAGCTCTGGCAGCGGATGATGCGCTGTCAGAGAAATTCCCCGGCATGAACCAATTGTCGCCCTTTGGCGAATTTTCCGGATGTCTGGATTTCATCAAGCACCCAGGCCTCGAACGCCGCGATATGAGGGCGTTTTTCGTGGCCTTTGGGGCAAATGAAGCGAAACTGCGCTTCCGAAATCAGACCAACCGCGAAGGGGGCGACCAGCCGTCCCGCCTCTAACGCGCGTGTTGCAAGCGACACCCGACCCAGAACCACACCAGCCCCGGCGGTCGCGGCGTCAATCGCATGGTCAGCCTGCGAAAACCGTGGGCCGTGAGAAGTGTCAATCGCAACCCCTGCGGCCTTGCACCATGCCGCCCAGCCGGTCGGACCTTTGAAGAAACTGATCGAATCGTCATGGATCAGGGTCGCCTGCGCCAATTTTTCCGGCGTGTCACATTCTTCCGCCATCTCTGGCGTCATCATGGGCGTCATCCATTCCTCGATCAGAGGACGGGAATAGACATCTTTGTCCTGACCCAACCCAAAGCGGATCGCGACATCCACCTCATCGCGGTCAAAATTGACGATGCGCAGGGTGGCCAGAAACCGCAGCTCAATTTCCTTGTGGGCCTGCGCAAAATCATACATGCGCGGGGCGAGCCATTTTGACGTAAAAGCCGGGCCAGCAGTGACCGTCAGCACGCCACTTTCAGTTAATCTTTTTGAACTTCGCCATGCGGCGGACAACGTTGCAAAAGCATCCGTTGCGCCCGGCGCAAGGCAGCGCCCTGCCTCTGTCAATTCGACCGCCCGGTTAAGACGGCGAAAGACAGGTTGCCCTAGGTCCGCCTCTAATGCCTTAATTTGATAAGATAACGCGGCTGGTGTGACATTCAATTCTTCTGCGGCACGTTGAAATGACATGTGGCGCGCAGCGGCTTCGAATGCGCGCAGAGCGGTGAGCGGGGGCAATCTGTCTGACATGATTCAGTTTAATACAGCTTAACTGAAGCAATAGAAAGTCTCGTTTGTCGGGCGGCGATGAAAGGCCCATATTGGGAGCATCAAGACACACCAAAAGGATCACGACAATGTTCGAGATGACAACAAACAGCCAGGTCCGTGAAGGTATCGCACGCGCCCATCAAGAGCGCGGAGATGCCCTGCGCAACGCCGTTCGCTGGTTCACGCGCCGTCGTTGAGGTTTTCGCTGCGGCTGCGTTTTCCGCAGCCGAACGAAAAAGGGCCACGCCTGATCAGCGTGGCCCTTATTCTTTGTCGCGCTCTGTGGCTTACGCCATGTACTGACCGCCGTTTGCAGACAGGGTGGAGCCTGTGACAAAGCCCGCATCGTCGGACGCAAGGAAGGCCACTGCGCGTGCAATTTCAGAGGCTTCGCCAAGGCGGCCCACGGGAATTTGCGGCAGGATCACTTCATTCATGACTTTTTCAGGGATTGTGCTCATCATCTCGGTGTTGATATAGCCGGGGGCCACGATGTTGACCGTGATACCAGCGCGCGCGCCTTCCTGTGCCAGCGACTTGGTAAAGCCGATGTCACCAGCTTTGGTCGCGGCATAGTTGGCTTGGGCGAACTGGCCCTTTTGGCCGTTGATCGAAGAGATGGTGACAATGCGGCCAAACTTGCGTTCGCGCATTCCCCCCCAGACGTTATGCGTCATGTTGAACACGCCGTTGAGGTTGGTGTCGATACATTCATGCCACTGTTGTGGTGTCATCTTGTGGAAAGGCGCGTCGCGGGTGATGCCCGCGTTGTTGACCAATATATCGACGGGGCCAAGGTCCGCCTCGATCTGGGCAACGCCATCTTTACAGGCGTCATAACTGCCGACGTCCCATTTATATGTCTTGATGCCGGTTTCGGCGGTGAAAGCCGCGGCTTTCTCATCGTTGCCGGCATAGGTTGCGGCGACCTTGTAGCCTGCGTCTTTCAAAGCGGTCGAAATGGCCGCGCCGATACCGCGCGAGCCGCCTGTTACGAGTGCAACACGGGACATGGGTTTCTCCTTCGGGAAATTCGTTACGTAATCTTATTATCGTTACGCCACTGTGGGCGCAACAATATTTCACAATGAATTATGGCCGCTCTACACAGAGGGCAACGCCCATGCCGCCACCGATGCACAACGTGGCGAGGCCTTTTTTCGCATTGCGCCGCTTCATTTCAAAGAGCAGCGTATTCAGGACGCGGCAACCGGACGCACCGATGGGGTGGCCAATTGCGATGGCGCCGCCGTTGACATTGACGATTTCAGGGTCCCAGCCCATTTCCTTGTTCACCGCACAGGCCTGTGCGGCGAAGGCTTCGTTGGCTTCAACAAGGTCAAGATCGCCTATCGACCACCCGGCCTTGTCCAGCGCTTTTTTTGATGCGTAGATCGGACCGACGCCCATGATGGATGGGTCAAGCCCGGCTGTGGCGTAAGACGCGATCCGGGCCAAAGGCTCGATCCCGCGCTTTTCGGCTTCATCCGCCGACATCAGCAGGGTCGCCGCCGCACCGTCGTTGATGCCAGAGGCGTTGGCCGCAGTGACCGAGCCATCTTTGGCGAAGGCCGGGCGCAATTTCTGCATCGCTTCCATCGTTGCGCCGTGGCGAATGTATTCGTCCTTGTCGACCACGATATCGCCCTTGCGGGTTTTCACCGTGAAGGCAGCGATTTCATCGTCAAACCTGCCGGCCTTTTGTGCGGCTTCGGCCTTGTTTTGAGATGCGACGGCGAATTCGTCCTGCATCTCGCGGGTAATTTGGAATTTTTCTGCCACGTTTTCAGCAGTTTGACCCATGTGGTAGTTGTTGAACGCATCCCACAGACCATCGCGGATCATGGTGTCGATATACTTCATATCACCCATTTTCTGACCGGCCCGCAGATGTGCGGCATGTGTGGACAGGGTCATGTTTTCCTGACCACCTGCGGCGATGATTGATGCGTCACCCAGTTGGATGTGCTGTGCGCCAAGGGCCACGGCGCGCAGGCCTGAACCGCAGACCTGATTGATGCCCCATGCGGCAGATTCTTTCGGCAAACCGGCGTTGATATGCGCCTGACGCGCCGGGTTCTGGCCTTGTGCGGCGGTCAGAACCTGACCGAGGATCGTCTCGCTGACCTCGGATTTATCGATACCGGCCCGCTCGACAACGGCTTCCAGGATGGCAGCGCCGAGATCATGGGCGGGAGTGTTTGCGAATGATCCCCCAAAACTGCCCACGGCAGTGCGGGCAGCGGATGCGATTACAACGTTGGTCATATGTGGTTTCCTCCAGGTTTTCTGCTTGGCCCAAGGGTGCCACCTGCACGTATCAGGTGCAAGGCGATCCCTGTTGCCGCTTGGCCCGGGGATAGGCGGAAAGTTGACGTAGGGCAAATCAAAGCCCCTATGCGCCTCGTGCAATGCCCTCCTCTAGGTCCAAACGCGGCACGCCGAAGTGATACCCTTGCAGACAATCGACACCGATGCCTTGCAGAAAAGCCGCCTCTGCCGCGGTTTCGACCCCATCCGCCACGGCGAACATTTCGAACTGGTGGGCGACGTTGATCAGCGCCTCGGTAAGCACCTGATTGTCGGGGTCCTGATCGATACCCCTTACAAAGCTTTTGTCGATCTTGACCAGATCAAAGAAGAACGATTTGAGGTGCCGAAACGCAATCAGCCCGGCACCGAAACCATCGAGTGCGAAACCCACGCCCTTGGGCTGCATTTCACGCATGAAACGGATCACGTTTTCATGCAGCATCATGGCCGATGTTTCGCTGATTTCAAAGATCAGCCGTTCACCCAGATTGCCACGGTCCATCAGCCCCCGATCCAGTGCGCGCCGCCATTCCCCATCTCCGATGGACCGCGCCGACAGGTTGACCGACAGGCGCAAACCGGGGTTCTGCCGCAGGTGCCGCAGGGCCAGTTCCAGTGAAAGGCAATCAATCTCGCGGCCCAGTTCGGTTTCCTCGACCTCCGGCATGAAATGTGCGGCGGGGATCAACCGCCCCGCTTCATCGGTCAGCCGCATCAGCCCTTCGTGAAAGGCCAGATGGTTGTCTGCATCGGCTGTGACAACCGGGTGAAAGGCCAGTTGCCCTCGCCCGCCCGCAAGTGCGTCGCGCACAAGATGCGCGACATCCGCATCGCGGCTGGCCATTGCATAGACCAGAGGATCAATCAGCGCTTGGTCGTCGAGTTGGGCAAGGCTGAGCGTGGTGTTTTGCATCGCAGCACTCCATACTGTCCTTTGGAACATGCGCCAAACTGCGCTAACAACCGGTTAAGGACAGGCAGATGAGCGAAAGATGTGGCTGGGCCGGGCCTGAGCCGATTTATATCGATTACCACGACACCGAATGGGGAGTGCCGGAGTATGACAGCCGCACCCTTTGGGAAAAGCTGATCCTTGATGGGTTTCAGGCGGGGTTGTCATGGATCACCATCCTCAAAAAGCGCGAGAACTTTCGGGCCGCTTTTGAGGGGTTTGATCCCAATGTCATCGCCGGTTGGGGCGAACAGGATGTCGTACGGCTCTTGGGTGATGCCGGCATTGTCCGCCATCGTGGCAAGATCGAAGCGACGATCGGCAATGCCCGCGCCTGGCAAGAGATCGAGGCGCGCGAAGGGTTTGACCGGTTCTTGTGGAATTATGTTGATGGGGTGCCGCTGCGAAACACCCATGCTGATTGGGCTTTGATCCCGACGCAGACGCCGCTCACGGTGCAGATATCGAAAGACCTCAAGAAAGCGGGGTTCCGGTTCTGTGGCCCCACAATTGTCTATGCGTTCATGGAAGCGACAGGGCTGATCAACAATCACCTGACAACCTGCCCGCGCCACGCCCCTTGCGCTGCACGCGCCCGCGATCCTGCCGAGGTCTGGGCTACCAGCGCTTGAGCGCGTCTTCGTCGGCGGCCTTGGCCGCGACCCACGAGCCCCCCCCCACGGTGATTTCCTTTTTCCAGAACGGCGCGCGGGACTTCAAATAGTCCATCAGAAAATCTGCCGCCGCAAAGGCTGCTGCACGGTGCGCTGATGCGGTAGCGACCATCATGATGGGTTCACCGGGTTTGAGCGGGCCATAGCGGTGGATCACCAAGACATCGGCAAGCGCCCAGCGCTGCATGGCCTCATCGGCGATTCTGGCAATCGCGCTTTCGGTCATGCCGGGATAATGTTCGATCAGCATCTCTTGCAGATCGCCCCTGGTGTCGCGCACGACGCCGGTAAAGCTGACAACCGCGCCGACATCGGTGCGGTCTTGGGCAAAGCGGCCCAGTTCTGCGCCCGCATCAAACAGGTCTGGCTGCACGCGGACTGTCATCAACCACCTGTCATGGGCGGGAAAAACGCGACTTCGCTGACACCTGCCAAAGGGGCGCTGAAATCAGAAAGCTCCTGATCCAGCGCGACCCGCAACGCGCTGGTGTCGGCAAAGGCGGCGGCATAGCGGTCTTCGCGCGCGCAGAGCTCTGCGATCAAGTCCTGCACCGTGGCGGCATCGGTCTCTACCGTCTCCTGCGGCAGGCCGATCCGTTCGCGCACCCATGCAAAATAAACAATGTTCATGTGTTCTTGTCCGTCAGGTAGGGACGTGATTTGTTGAAATAGTCCCACCCGGTCAGCAATGTCAGCACAGCCGCGACCCAAAGCAGGATGATTCCGCTCCACCAGCTAATCACCATGCCCTGATATTTCCACCACAGGTCCCGCTCAACAGGACCATCCGGCGCAACAGCCATCGTATCGGTCGGCATCTCGCTGACCTCAAGGCCAAGGTAGTGTTCAAATGCACCGGCCGCAAACAGCATCGAGATGGCCACCATCTGCGCAGTGGTTTTCCATTTGGCAAGGTTGGTGACCTTGAGCGTGCCTGCCGTATCGCCCAGAAACTCGCGCAGGCCGGACACAAAAACTTCGCGGAAGATTATCACCGTCGCTGGCAGCAATATCCACGGGTCCATGCCGGAAAAGCCGGTGATGACAACCAGTGCGATAATCACCATTGCCTTGTCGGCAATCGGGTCGAGCATCGCACCGAGTTTGCTTTCCTGCTTCCATGCCCGCGCCAGATAGCCGTCGAGAAAATCGGTGAGAGCAGCGACCACAAAGAGGACCAGCGCAAACCAATCCGCCCAAGGCCGCGCGAAGTAGAGGAACATCACGACAAGGCCGGGGGCCGCCGCGAGCCGCAGGATGGTCAGGATATTGGGCAGGTTCAACGTCATGACTGAGTGGTAGCGCGGGTGTGCCCCCGATACCAGTGGGCGCGGCGAGATTTTGCCCGCAGGTGACGTGATTGGGTTTGACCCTCTGAGGGAGAAACGACACAGTATGGCCAAGGCGGACCCCTGACGCTCCGCAGCTTCTACCGATACATGGGAACACCTGATGAGATACGTTAAGCCCGAAAACTTTGAGGCGGCAGCAAGACTGTTGCGCGATGAGGATGGCGTTTCGCGCATTCTGGCCGGCGGCACGGATGTGCTCGTGCAGCTCAAGGCAGAAGTGGTCGAGCCTGACCTGATGGTTGATATCAAACACCTGCCCGGTATGCGCGATATCCTGGCCGAGGATGGCGGCTTTCGCATCGGGGCCGCTGTTTCGGGGGCGCAGATGGGCGAACATGACGCGCTCAAGGCACTTTGGCCGGGAGTGGTTGAGGGGGTTGAGCTGATCGGCTCTTCTCAGGTCCAAAGCCGGGCGACGATGGCAGGAAACCTGTGCACCGGCTCTCCTTCGGGAGATTCCGTGCCTGCGATGGTGACGGCAGGTGCTGTGGCCCGCGTGCAAGGCCCGGGTGGCATCCGCGATGTGCCGGTTGTGGATATCCCCACGGGGCCGGGGAAGAATTCCTTGGCGAAGGGAGAGTTCATCACCTCGATCTTTCTGCCTGCGCGCCCGGACCGCGCGTCAGACGCTTATCTGCGGTTTATCCCCCGCACCGAGATGGACATTGCAGTTTCATCGGCGGCGGTCAGTCTGGAACTGGATGGCGATGGCGTTGTGACTGCGGCGCATGTCGCGATCGGCGCGGTGGCCCCTACCGTGCTGCTGGTCAAAGACGCTGGAACGGCGCTGATCAGATCAAAGCTGGAGGAGGCGGCCATCGCGGGTCTGGTCGCCGCGGTCGAGGCTGCTTGCAACCCCATCACCGACAAGCGCGGGACCATCGAATTCCGCACCAAAACAGCGGGCGTGCTGGCCAAGCGTGCCGCCCGTATCGCATATTCCCGCGCCGGAGGTCAGGCATGAAAACGATCCCTGTTGAAACAACGATCAACGGCGACAGCGCCGAATTTCTGTGCCACGCCGATGAAAGCCTGCTGGATGTGCTGCGTGACCGGCTTGGGCTGACCGGTGCCAAGGAAGGTTGCGGTACAGGCGACTGCGGTGCTTGCAGCGTGATGCTGAATGGCCGCGTTGTCTGTTCCTGTCTGGTGCTGGGGGTCGAGGCGCAAGGGGCCGAGATCGAAACGATCGAAGGCATGGCGAACGGCGAAACCCTGCATCCGTTGCAACGGGTCTTTATCGAGGAAGCGGCGCTGCAATGCGGTGTCTGCACGCCGGGTATTCTGGTGGCGGCCAAGGCGCTGCTGGAAAAGAACCCTGATCCTACCGACACGGAGGTGCGCTATTGGCTGGCGGGGAACCTCTGCCGATGCACCGGTTATGACAAGATCATCAAAGCGGTCCAGATCGCTGCGGCTGAAATGAGAGGCGCATAACATGGCTTTCGATGTAAAAGCAGAGCGCAAATTCAAAGTTGTCGGCACGCGGGTGGCCCGCCCCGACGGGATCGACAAAGTGACCGGCAAAGCGGCTTATGGCGCGGATATTTCCGCCCCCGGTATGCTGCATGGCCGTATTCTGCGCAGCCCGCATGCCCATGCGCGGATCCGGGCGATTGACGTGTCAGAGGCCGCAAAGCTGGCGGGGGTCAAAGCCATTGTCACCGGTGCCGATCTTGCGCAGCCAGAGGATGAAGCCTTTGCCGATGTGGCGATCAACTGCCTTGCCCGCGACAAGGCGCTTTACGATGGTCATGCGGTTGCTGCGGTCGCCGCCACCAGCAAATCCATCGCCAAACGGGCGATCCGCCTGATCAAGGTGGACTACGAGGTTTTGCCGCATGTCACCGACGTGGACGCGGCGATGAAACCTGGCGCGCCTGTGGTACAGGAAGGCCGGGCGCTGGAAAACGTGCCGGCGGGCATGTCGCAGAATGTGACCACCCGCTACCAGTTCGGGCATGGCGATCTGGATGCCGGGTTTGCCAAGGCTGACAGGATCATTGAACGCAGCTTCAAAACCGCCGCAACCCATCAGGGCTATATCGAGCCGCAAGCCTGTCTGGCGAGCCTTGGCAACGATGGCCGGGGCGAGGTCTGGTGCTGCACGCAAGGACAATACATGGTGCGCGCAAATTGCGCGGCGGCACTGGGTGTTGAGGAAAGCCAGCTGCGCATCACCGCCTCTGAGATTGGCGGAGGTTTTGGCGGCAAGACCTCGACCTTTATCGAACCGGTCGCCCTTGCACTGTCACGCAAGGCGGGCAAGCCGGTGAAGATCGTGATGACCCGCGATGAGGTGTTCAAGGCCACAGGGCCAACGATCTCGACATCGATGGATATCAGGATCGGGATGACCCGCGATGGGCGCATCACCGCGGGCCGCGGTGAGTTGCGGTATTCCGGCGGGGCCTATCCGAATGAAACGGTCGACATGGGTGCGCAGGCGGCCTTTGCAGCCTATGACCTTGAAGCGGTGGAAACCGTCGGCTGGAACGCCATGACAAACCGGCCCAAGGAAATACCCTACCGCGCACCGGGTGCGCCCACCGCGATCTATGCGGTCGAGAGCGTGGTTGATGAGCTGTGTCAGGCGCTGGATCTTGATCCGCTGGATGTGCGCCTGCTGAACGCCGCGCGCAAAGGCACGCGGTCGTCCTATGGTCCGACCTTCAACGAAATCGGGTTGGTGGCCACGCTGGAAGCGGCCAAGGCGCATCCGCATTACACCGCACCGCTTGGCCCGAACCAGGGGCGTGGCTTGTCCTGCGGGTTCTGGTTCAACTTTGGCGGCAACACCTGTGTGTCGCTCAATATCAACGACGACGGCACTGTTGGCGTGGTCGAGGGCAACCCCGATATCGGCGGCTCGCGCGCGTCAATCTCGATGATGGCGGCGGAAGAACTGGGTGTGCCTTATGACAAGGTACGCACCGTGATTGCGGATACCTCATCGTTGGGGTTCAACGATATCACCGACGGCAGCCGCGTGACCTTTGCGGTCGGGCTTGCCACGATTGAAGCGGCGCGCGCGGCGATCAGGGAGATGTGCCGCCGGGTCGCGAAAATCTGGGACATCGATGAGGAAGCGGTCATCTGGGAGGACGGCTGCGCCAAACCTGCCGGGCCGAATGCAGGAACACATCCGCCGATGTCTCTGGCCGAGATTGCAGCCATTGCGGGCAACACTGGCGGGCCGATTGCGGGCCACCATGAGGTGAACGCGGACGGGGCGGGTGTCAGCTTTGGCGTGCATCTCTGCGATACCGAAGTGGACCCGGAGACCGGGGGCACCAAGATCCTGCGCTATACGGTGTTTCAGGATGCAGGCAAGGCAGTGCACCCCGATTACGTCGAAGGCCAGATGCAGGGCGGGGCTGTGCAGGGCATCGGCTGGGCGCTGAACGAAGAGTATATCTATGGCGAGGACGGGCGCTTGCAGAACGCGGGGCTCCTGGACTACCGCGTGCCTGTCGCCTCTGACCTGCCGGACATTGAAACGGTGATCCTCGAAATCCCCAACCCCGGCCACCCCTACGGCGTGCGCGGCGTGGGCGAGACGCCGATTGTGCCGCCATTGGCTGCCATCGCGAACGCCGTATCACGGGCCGCAGGCGTGCGGATGACCGAACTGCCGATGTCACCACCCCGCCTGCTGAAGGCAATGACAGGATAGCGCCATGGTCCGCGTCAAACTCTGGGGTTCGTTGCGCGCCCTGGCGGAAGGCCAGGAATGGGTCGAGGTCGAGGCCAGAAATTTCAAGGAATTGCTGGATCAACTCGTGATCAAACACCCCGGATTGGAGCCGCAGATCAAACGTGGCGTATCACTGGCACTGGATGGGGTGATTTACCGCGAGGCATGGTTCACCAAGATCGGACCGGAGAATGAGATCATCCTGATGCCCTATATGGTGGGCGGATGAGACACTGGATGGCGCACCGTGGCCAAAGTGGACAGGTTACTGCATCGCGATTAAGATCCGGCTAAGGGATTTGCAATTCACATGTGGCGTTGCACCATCTGTTTATCGCGTAGGCTTTGAGGAGACTCTGCAATCGGCACATTGGTCGTAACAGGCGCCAGCAAGGGTATTGGCGCAAAGATTTGCATCGAAGCGGCAAAGGAAGGGTATGATTGCGCCGTGAATTACGCTTCAGATGCGAAAGGCGCTGAGCGGGTGGTTGCTGAGATAGAGGCTGCAGGCGGTACTGCAATAGCAGTGCAGGCAGACGTCGCTGATCCGAAGGCAGTCGCAGCGATGTTCAATACGGTAGATCGTCAGCTGGGGCCCGTCAGTGGACTTGTCAACAACGCAGGGACCATGGGCAGCCAGGGCCGCGTTGAGGACCTTGATGCCGAACGCTCCCGGCGATTGTTTGAGGTCAATACACTGGGCCCGTTCCTTTGCAGCAAGGAAGCGCTCTTGCGGATGTCAAAGCGGTGCGGCGGCCGTGGCGGAGCGATTGTGAATATCTCGTCCGCGGCTGCAAAGCATGGTGGTGGTGGCTCCTACATTGACTATGCCGCCTCCAAAGGAGCAGTGGACACATTCACGATTGGTTTGGCGAAAGAACAAGCGGCTGACGGCGTTCGCGTGAACTGCATTCGTCCGGGTGCCATCCTGACGGAGATTACACGCGCCTGGATGGAGGCGCATCCTGATTACCTGGAATCGGTGATGTCTCGCACACCATTGGGGCATCCTGGTGAGGAAATTGATATTGCCCGTGCCGCACTTTTTCTGCTGTCAGATCAGTCAAAGTATATGACAGGGGCAATACTCGACGTTTCCGGAGGCTGGGTCACCCCTTAGCCTGGATAGTTGATGCTTATGCGAATGTCATCACCGCAAAGGTGCGCCCGCTAGCCGTGCATATTTCATCCATTGCAACTGCCTGATGACGGCACCACATTGGGCTGACAGACCAACGCCACCCTTTCACTGCATATCTAGCTAGGAACGATCGCAATGCCCCCGCTGAAGCTGGTTCATTTTTCAGATATACTTTGTGTATGGGCCCATGTCGGGCAGGCCCCGCTTTTCCGGCTTGCTGAAAGTTTTGGAGACCAGTTGGATATCGATGTGCACTACTGTTCGGTGTTTCCCGATACGCATGCCAAGATTTCAAATCTCTGGCAGGATAAGGGCATGTTTGATGGCTACGCCCGCCACGTAAGGGAGGTTGCCCGCGGATTTGAGGATATCGAGATACACGCGGATGTCTGGTCAAAAACCCGGCCATTTTCCTCGGCCAGCCCGCAATTGTTCATCAAGGCTGTCGAACTCCTGGAAAAGGATGCTGGCGCGGTTTCCTTCCAGTCGCGCCTGTCGGTCAAGGCCGCGAAACTCTTGCGCACTGCCTTTTTTGCGGAGGCGCGGGACATTTCCGACTGGTCGGTTCAGAAGCAGGTGAGCGAACAAATCGGCGTGGATTTTGCCGATGTCTGCAAGAAGATGGAGACAGGTGAAGCGATGGCGAAACTGGCCTCTGATTATGAGATGGGTCAAAAGATCGGTGTCAAAGGCAGCCCGACCTACATTCTGAACAATGGCCGGCAGATACTATTCGGCAACATCAGTTACGGCATCTTGGAAGCAAATGTCGCAGAACTGCTCAAGGAACAGAATGAACTGAATGCGAGCCTCTGCTGAGGGATCATTCGCCCGGTGGCAGCAAAGCCTGCTTACCCATTCTCATGAAAATAATCATACACTGTCTGTGCCAGCTTCGCTGACACCCCGTCCACCGCTTTCAAATCTGCCAGATTCGCCCGTGCCACCGCCTTGGCCGATCCGAAATGCGCCAGCAGCGCGCGTTTGCGGGTGGCGCCCACGCCCGGCACGTCGTCCAGCGGCGTCGCGCCGATGGCCTTGGACCTTTTTGCGCGGTGGGTGCCAATGGCGAAGCGGTGGACCTCATCGCGCATTCGCTGGATGAAATAGAGGACGGGATCATTGTGCCGCAGTGCCATGACCGGTTTGCCGGTGCGGTGGAATTCCTCTTTGCCCGCGTCGCGGTCCTCGCCCTTGGCCACGCCGACCATGGGGATGTCGCTGACGCCGAGGTCATCCATGATCTCGCGCACGGCACTCACTTGTCCCTGCCCGCCATCAATCAGCAGCAGGTCAGGCCATGTGCCTGCGGTCCGCTCCGGGTCTTCCTTCAGCAGGCGCTGGAAGCGGCGTGTCAGCACCTCCTTCATCATGCCAAAGTCATCGCCGGGGGTGAGGCTGGCGTCCTTGATGTTGAACTTGCGGTACTGGTTCTTGTCGAACCCATCGGGGCCCGCGACGATCATCGCGCCGACGGCATGGGCGCCCTGAATGTGAGAGTTGTCATAGACCTCGATCCGCTCTGGGATTTTGTCCAGCTCAAATGCAGCGGCCACGCCTTTCAGCAGGCGCGCCTGCGTGGCGGTTTCAGACATCTTACGAGCGAGGCTTTCGCGGGCGTTTCGCAGAGCGTTCTGTACCAGCTCGGCCTTTTCGCCGCGTTGGGGGACGATGATGTCGACCTTGCGCTCGGCCTTTTCTGCAAGCGCGTCTGCCATCAGATCATCGTTGTCCAGACCATGCGACAGGATCAGCATACGGGGTGGTTCACGGTTGCTGTAGAACTGCCCAACGAAGGCTTCCATCACCTCGGAGGGGTCCTCGTCACCGCTGATGCGGGGGTAATAGTCGTGGTTGCCCCAGTTCTGGTTGGCGCGGATAAAAAAGACCTGCACGCAGGCTTGCCCACCGTCGCGGTGCAGCGCGATCACGTCTGCCTCGGGCGTGTTCTGGGGGTTGATGCCTTGAGCGGATTGCACCTGGGTCAGTGCCTTGATCCGGTCGCGGAGGGCGGCGGCACGTTCGAACGCCATCGCCTCGCTGGCGTCCTGCATTTGCTTGGCGAGCGCTTCCTGAATGCCTTTGGTGCGGCCTTGTAGGAATTTCTCTGCATCGCGGACGGAGGCGGCATACTCTTGTTCCGAGATCAGCCCACAGCAGGGACCAGAGCAGCGTTTGATCTGATATTGCAGGCAAGGGCGCGTGCGCGTTTCAAAATCGCTGTCCGAACAATTGCGCAGCAGAAAGACCCGTTGCAGCTGGTTCAACGTCCGGTTGACGGCACCGGCACCGGCGAAGGGGCCGTAGTAATTGCCCTTTTGTTTCTTGGCGCCCCGGTGCTTTTTGATCATCGGAAAGGCATGATCCTTGGCAACCAGAATATTGGGGAAGGATTTGTCGTCGCGCAGCAGGACATTGTAGCGCGGCTTCAACTGCTTGATGAGGTTTTGCTCAAGTAACAGCGCCTCGGTTTCCGTGCGGGTCGTCAGGAACATCATCGCCGCGGTTTCGCGGATCATACGGGTGATGCGCGGAGAATGCTGGCCGGGGCGGGCATAACTTGACACCCGCGCTTTGAGATTGCGCGCCTTGCCGACATAGAGCACACGGCTGTCGGCATCGAGCATACGATAGACGCCGGGAGAGGAATCAATCGTGCGCAAATACCCTTGGATGACGTCATATCCGGTCTTGCTTGGTTTGCTTTGCTGCTCTGTCATCTCGATTGATCTGTGATTCTTGCGTGGCTGCAATGGTACTGCACCGAGAACAAGAGAAAAGGCATCCACGGTATTTGTGGATAACTCCGTGGGTTATTCCCGATAAGGTCGAAATTTTCGTTATATTTGGCTGGCTTCGTTAGTTTGCCTAAAAAATAGGCGCTTTCCTAAGACTTTGAAAATGTTCGGTATTTTTATTGCCATTTGGTTAACGCCTTGAAAAATAGGCCATTTGTGACAGTTCCGTGAACAGCGTGCGGCGGGGGTGCACAACTTGTCGCACCGTTCACTCTACGCCCAGCACGTCTGGTGTCTCCCAGGCGAGGTGCTGGCCCCCATCCACAGCGATCATCTGACCCGTGACACCGGGTGAATCGAGGAAGAAACCAAGCGCTGCGGTGATATCGGCAGGGTTTGCGCCGCGCTTCAAGATGGTCGCTGCGCGCTGCCTGTCAAAATGGCCTTCGCTTTGCCGGTGCCCGCGCAACGTCGGCCCCGGCCCAATGCCGTTTACCCGAACACCAGGCGCAAGTGCCTGCGCTGTGGTGCGGGTCATGGCCCAGAGGCCCATCTTGGCGATGGTGTAGCTCATGAACTCTGGCGTGAGTTTGTGTATGCGCTGATCCAGCATGTTGATGACAAGGCCATTGGCAATGGATTCACCCCGGCTGTCGGTGTCAGGGTCGGGCACCTGCGCGGCAAATTTCTGGGTCAGTACGAAGGGTGCGCGCAGGTTGGAGCCCATATGCCGGTCCCAGCTTTGGCGGGTGCCTGTGGCGATGGTGTCGTATTCAAAGACCGAGGCGTTGTTGATCAGGCAGGTCAGCGGCCCGCCCAGCGCATCTGTGGCGCGGCCGACGAGGGCTTGGGTCGCGTCCTCATCCAGCAGGTCCGCCTGCAAGGCGGCACCAGACCGCCCCTGCTCCGCGAGCTGGGCCACGGTATCCTGCGCACCAGCTTCTGACCCGGCGTAGTGCACGGCCACGTCATAACCGCGCTTCCCCAAATAGAGCGCCATCGCCTGACCCAGCCGCGCGCCTGCCCCTGTGACAAGCGCCCTCATTTGCGCGGCTTCTCGCATTGGCACGGCCCTTTGCCAATTCTGTAGCGCAGACATTTGGGGCATTTGGCGTTGGCGAGGGTCTGCTGCCCCGGAAACCGCCATTTCCCGAACATGGCCAGCACCAGCATGAAGGCCAGAAAGATGAAGATCGCCTTGATGATCAAAGGCCAAACCTCGCAAAGGCGGCGCGTTCTTCGACCCCGGCGACCGCATCATCCACGAACTGTGCGCCAAAGCGGGCCAGCAAGGGTTTCTTCTGGCCATAACGGCGGAATTTCACTTTGTCGCCAAAGCGGTCCTTCATTACAGGGGCAAGGTGGCCGATCCCGTCGGCAAGTCCGGCATCTATGCCTTTCTGACCGATGAAAACCTCGCCTGTGAACAGATCGGGGTTGTCGGACAATTTGGCCCCCCGCCGCAATTTCACGTAGTCGATGAAGGTGGCGTGCAGATCGTCCAGCCAGCCTTTCAGCTTTTTTACGTCGGCGGGCTTTTGCGGCTGGAACGGGTCCAGCAGAGATTTGGATTTGCCGGCGGTGTGGACCCGGCGCTCAACCCCGATTTTGCCAATCGCGTCCTGCGCACCAAAGCCCGCGCTGATCACCCCGATGGAACCGGTAATGGAGCAGCTGTCGACAAAGATCTCATCGGCGGCACAGGCCAGCCAGTAACCGCCAGAGGCCGCGACATCCTCGACAAAGGCAAAGACCGGCACTTTCTTTTCGTCAGCCAACCGGCGGATACGTGAAGCGATCAGCGACGACTGCACGGGCGATCCGCCGGGGCAGTTGATTTCCAGCGCAACCGCGGCGGGTTTGCCTTTGCTGAAAGCCTTTTCAATAACCGGTGCAAGGCCCGGGTTATCCAGGCCACGCCCGGAATTGGCGATGGCCCCTTGCAGCCGGATGACAGCAACAATGGGGGTTGATTTGATAAAGGGAATGAATTTTCTCATGCTGAATTACTTAGACCATTGAGGCCCGTTCACAAGGGTCATTGCCTGATCCGCCAACCGGTCCGGAATATCCACCAGATGATCGCAAGGCAGATGCCGGTGAAAAGAGCGATGGCCATAAGCGAGACGCCGATCGCCACATCCGCTTCACCAAAGAACGACCAGCGGAAACCGCTGATCAGATAAACCACCGGATTGAAAAGCGTGATCTTCTGCCAGACGGGTGGCAGCATGGTGATCGAATAGAACGACCCGCCCAGGAAAACGAGCGGGGTTATCACCAGAAGCGGGATCAGTTGCAGTTTTTCGAAATTATCCGCCCAGATGCCAATGATGAAGCCCAAGAGCGCAAAGCTGACGCAAGTCAGCACGAGGAAAACCACCATCGCGATGGGATGCGCGATCTGGATATCAACAAAGAAGAACGCGGTAATCAGGATAACGACCCCGATGAAGAGCGCCTTGGTGGCCGCGGCCCCAACGTAGCCCGCGACAACTTCGAGAAAGTTGATGGGGGCAGAAAGCAACTCATAGATCGTGCCGATGAATTTCGGAAAGTAGATGCCGAAACTGGCGTTGGCGGTCGCCTGCGTCATGACCGAGAGCATGATCAACCCCGGCACGATGAAAGCGCCATAGCTGACGCCCTCTACCTCTTGAATCCGGCTGCCGATAGCGGCGCCGAAGACGACAAAGTAGAGAGAGGTTGATAGCACGGGCGAGACGAGGCTTTGCGTGATGGTCCGGAAGAACCGCCGCATCTCGAACACGTAGATCGTCCAGATTGCATTCAGGTTCATGGTACTTCCTTTACAAGGCCGACAAAGATGTCCTCCAGACTGCTTTGCTGTGTCTGAAGGTCTTTCATGTGCAGACCCGCCTTTTGCAGATCGTTCAGAAGGGTCGTGATCCCGGTGCGTTCGCCGGTGGTGTCGTAGCTGTAAGTCAGCGACAGCCCGTCGTCGGCGCGCGCCAGATCATAGCCCGACAATACCGCCGGGATCGCCGCCGTCGCCTCGGTCAGTTCGATCTTGAGTTGCTTCTGGCCCATCTGCGCCATCAGGTCGGCCTTGTCCTGCACCAGCAGGATTTCACCCTTGTTGATAACGCCCACACGGTCGGCGATCGCCTCGGCCTCTTCGATATAATGGGTGGTCAGGATGATCGTCACGCCAGAGGCTTTGAGCCCCGCCACGACCTCCCACATGTCCTTGCGCAACTCAACATCGACGCCGGCGGTGGGCTCATCAAGGAACAATACCCGCGGTTCGTGGCTAAGTGCCTTGGCGATCAACACGCGACGCTTCATGCCGCCTGAAAGCGTCATGATCTTGCTGTCCTTCTTGTCGTGCAGCGATAGTTGCCTGAGCACATCTTCGATATAGGCATCATTGCGCGGCATGCCAAAGATGCCGCGCGAGAAGCTGACCGAGTTCATCACCGTCTCGAAGGGTTCGAGGTTGATCTCTTGCGGGACCAGCCCGATCAGATTGCGCGCGGCGCGGAATTGGGTTTGCGTGTCAAATCCACCGACGGTGATCTTGCCCGAGGTCGGCAGAGTGATCCCGCAGATGGTTGAGATCAGGGTCGTCTTGCCCGCGCCATTGGGCCCAAGCAGCGCGAGAATTTCGCCCTCTTGAATATCAAGGTTCACCGATTTGAGGGCCTCAAAGCCCCCCGCGTAGGCTTTGCGCAGGTTGTGGACAGATACGATCGCGGACATGGAATGAGCCTTGCTGTGGTCAGCGCAAGTTAGTGCGACCAAGCGCGAAGGGAAAGGTGTTAACGATAGCTGACGGGACAAATTGCGAAACGGGTGGTGGCGCTGCGCTTTGCGGTTTTGGCGGTCGGGTGGGCGCAAAAACCGCTTGGCCAAATATGCGACCGCTTTTTCATCCCATCATCCTTGCCACATCCAGCATCCGGCAGGAAAAGCCCCATTCGTTGTCATACCACCCAAAGACCCGCAGCAACCCGCCTTGGGTGACGCGGGTTTCAGGGAGCGCGACGATCAGGCTTTCCGGCCGCGCGCGCAGGTCGGTTGAGACCAGAGGTTTGTCGGTCCAGCCGATGATACCTGATTGCGCGCGCAACACCGCTTGCACCTCTTGCAATGCGACCTGACGCTCAAGCGTGACCGAAAGATCAACCGCCGAAACCGAGGCGGCTGGCACGCGGACCGCTGCCGCCTCGATCCGGCCTGCGATATCCGGCAGCACCTCGTTGAGAAGGCGTTGCGCGGATGTCGTTGTCGGCACCATCGACAGGGCCGCCGCCCGGCTCCGCTGCATATCGCCGCGCGGGGCGTCAATGCTGGGTTGGCTGCCGGTGTAGCAATGGATCGTCGTCATCCATCCCGTTTGCAGGCCCCAGGTTGCGTCGATCAACCTGACCAGCGGCGCAAGGGCGTTTGTCGTACAGGACGCATTTGAAACGATGCGCTGATCCTTGAGCAGGTCTTCGTTCGCCCCCAGCACCATCGTCAGGTCGGCTGCATCGGACGGCCCCGAGATCAGAACCCGCGCGGCACCGGCCTGCAAGGCACGGTCGGCGAAGGCGCGGTTTTCGGCCTTGCCGGTACATTCCAGGACAACATCCACTTCCGTCAGATCAAGTGTCGAGATATCATCGGTCCGGCTGAGCGGGATGGCGCTGCCATCCACGACCAGCGCGCCGTCATTCTGGCTTACCTGTCCGCCGTAGGGGCCAAAAACGCTGTCGTATTCGAAAAGGTAGGCGCATAACGCAGGATCAGCGATGTCGTTGATGCCAACGATTACGATGTCCGGCCAAGCGCCGGTCGCATGCACCCTTAGCATTGTCCGGCCGATCCTGCCGAACCCGTTGATAAAAACCCGCACCATCCGATTGCCCCTGTACTGTTGCCCGCGATGCTGCAACTTTGCGTCAGGCGCGACAAGCAGAGGTTGCTTTCGCGGCGTTCACGCAAAGGGACAAAGCACGCCCCAGAGAATCGGACGAATTCCAACCAAATTTGGGCAGAGAATCGGAATGTGGGGGGCGAAGAATCGGGTTTTAGCTGTCGAAATTTGGTGCAAACAGCCGAAAACCCGCAATTTTGAAGTTGGGGGCGCCCCATTTGAACAGGACGACACAGCTCGGACACAAAGCGATGTGTTTTCAGTTAAAATGATGAGATATCGGCGATTTTTCGCCGGTCACTGTTTCACGAAACCCGCCCAATGGAACATATAGCCATTGATTTGGAACCACTAAACAACAAGTTAGCGTCACTTTTTGGCCTAATTTGAATGAGACCTAAGTTTCGTCGGCAAAGTACCGATGTGTGATTTGATGTTTGAAAGCTGGATAGACAGATGGCTAAGCCGCAAGTGAAAGAGAATACCGACGAGAAAGACAGTTTCGTGGATGAGTTGAAACCGGGCACCAAACTGATGCACGGCCAGTACACTATCGAAAGTTTTCTGAACGCTGGCGGCTTCGGCATTACCTATCTGGCGCGTGACAGCCTGGACCGGAAGGTCGTGATTAAAGAGTGTTTTCCCGGCGCCTTCTGCCGCCGCAGCCGTTACGTGGTGCAAGCCCGTTCACGCGCCCATCAGAACGAGTTGAAGTCGATTGTCCGCCTTTTTGTCCAAGAGGCCCGCAGCCTTTCGAAGCTGGACCACCCCAATATTGTGGGCGTGCATCAGGTTTTTGAGGACAATGAAACAGCGTATATGGCGCTCGACTTTGTGACGGGGCGCGATCTTCTCGATACGATTGATGATCCGAACCACGGTTTGAACCCAACGCAGATAAAATCGATTCTCAAAGAGATCTTGGGAGCTGTCGGATTTATTCACGATCAGGGTATCCTGCACCGCGACATTTCTCCCGACAACATCCTGATCAACAAGGAATTCCACCCTGTTCTGATCGATTTCGGCGCCGCACGCGAAGAAGCGACCAAGCAAAGCCGCGTGTTGTCTGCCCTCCGCGTTGTCAAAGACGGCTATTCGCCACAGGAATTCTACATTGCCGGGTCTGACCAAAGCCCGAGCAGCGATCTTTATGCTTTGGCTGCGTCTTTCTATCACCTGATTAACGACGATGTGCCGCCAAACTCTCAGGCGCGCCTGGCCGCGATTGCATCAGGGGAGACAGACCCCTATGTGCCGCTGGCTGGTCGCTTTCCTGACTATGAGCCAGAGTTTCTGGCGGCAATGGACAAAGCCCTTGCTGTGCTCCCCAAAGACCGCGTGCAATCTGCCCGCGAGTGGCTGGAGATGATGGACGGTGATCTGGGCAATGTAACGCCGATCAAGCCGGGCGCCGCCGCCGTGCCGGACATGCAACCAGCACCCGCCCCAGCACCAGCCGCTGCCGCGCAGAAGAAATCCATGATGCCTATTTTGCTGGGGTCCGCTGCAGCGGTCGCACTTCTGGTCGGGGTCGGCGTATGGACGCAGATCGGCGGCGATGATGCGCCCGTGGCAGAAGCGCCTGCACCGGTGGTGGCACCTGAAACCACAGTTGCTGAAGCGCCTGTGGTGCCAGAAGTTGCGCCAACGCCTGTTGAAGAAGCCGCAGCACCCGAAGCGCCGGTTGTTACGGAAGCACCGGTTGTGGCAGAAGCGCCGGTCGTGGCAGAAGCTGCGCCAGTCGTGACGCCAGAGCCAAGCACCGCCGAAACTCTGGCTGCTGAAATCGCCGCAGTCGCGACACCGCCCATCACAGATGAACCCGCAGCAACAGAAGAAAGCGTTGCACCGCCTGCCATTCTTGATGGTCAGGTCGCGACCGATGCGCCGACACCTGTTGTCCGTCCTGCTGCCCGCGCTGATACAGCGGAAATTGCGGCCCTTCCCGAGCCCGTGCCGCTGCCAGAGCCCGTTGTGACCCCGCAGCCCGCTGCTGACGAACCCACTTCTGACAGTGTCTTGCCGACAGCTTCTGCTGACCGCCTCGTGACAACATCCGAAGTTGCTGAAGTCGCGCTTCCGACCACACCACCGACCATCGAAGCGGTTGGTGCCGGTCCGGATGTGGCAATTTCCGCCGTGATCCCTGGCAACGAGATCCCGCCAGCGTCCGTTGCCGCAGACTGGACAGTTCAATTGCCGTTTTCGCCTGCCGGTGCCCGTTCGAATATCATTGCCGAGGTTGCCCCGATTTCTCCGGTTTGGGTTGAGCCCGGTTTGGTAATCACAGGTGTGAACAGCACGCCGGTCGACGCCATTGCCGATATCCCAGCCGTTTTGCGCGACCAGATTGGAAGTGCCGATGTGGCCCCGACGATCTCGGTCACCTTTGGGACCTTGAACCCGGCCTCCGGCGAAGCGGTGCAGCATGACTGGGTCGTTCCGGTCGTACAGAACGTCACCCTGCTGGATGGCACGCGGTTTGAAACCGTCTTTGCCGGCACAGGTTGGCGGACGTCAGTGGTTGCAATTGATGGCAACCAGCAAGGCGGTCTGGAAATGGGTGATGTTATCACATCCTACATCCCCACAGGCGAAACTATTGACCAGCGCGATTCGCTCGTGAAACTTTTTGAACGTGAATTCGACAATGGCACGGAACAGTTCATGTTCGCCGTACAACGCGATGGCAGCCTTTGGGTCGCTTCGCTCGCCTCAGATGGCACGACAGAGTAAAAATCGGTATAGTGACCCTAAGGGGCCGCTAAGCGTGAGTAATTTGAAAGGTAGCTAAGATGAAATTCATTCGTGACCTGCTTGGAAAGAAACGCGACGAGGCGGCCCCAGGCCGCAGGGAGCCCATTGAGTCGCTTGAACAATCCTATCGCGACACGATCGGTTCCATGGTCGATGATGCGGGGCAACTGGCGCAAGCCCCGGCACCAGCGCCCAGCGATGTCCTTACCAGTGGCCCCAAGGATGTACGCATCGTTGCTGTCGATGATGAGCTCCCAGCACCAACCCCGACCGAAACACCCTCACCACCGGTCAATATCTGGGATCTGGAGGACGACGGCACATCAGGTGCGTTGCCCGAACCAATGGCACCTGCCCCACCGGTCGCTCCGGCCGCGCCGGTTGCCGAACCTGTCGTTGCGTCCGCAGCGGCGGCCCGGTCACCCGCCCGGTCACGCCGCACGAAAACCCGACTGATCGGTTTTGATAAATCCGACGGCGAAGTCGTTGATCTGTTCAATGACGCGCAAAAGGCAGCCCCAACGAAAAGCGTCAAATTCCCTGTTGGTTGGATTGTGGTCGCTGATGGCCCGGGACGCGGTGAAAGCTTCACTTTGCTGGCCGGCATGTCACAGATCGGGCGTGGCGAAGATCAGGCGATCCAGCTTGACTTCGGTGACAACTCGATCTCGCGCACAAATCATGCGGCGATCGTGTTTGACACGGATACCAAGGAATTCCTGCTTGGTCATGGCGGCAAATCGAATATTGTACGTCTCAATGACAAGCCTTTGATCAGCAACGAGACATTGAAAACGGGTGATATCATCCGCATCGGTGAAACGGTTCTTCGTTTTGTGGCCTTGTGCGACAAGTCATTCAACTGGTCGGATGGCAAGACCGAGGAGGACGAAGATGTGGCGATCGCCTGAACCTCGTTTTGACGTCGCATCAGCGATTTGTCAGGGCGGACGCGACTATCAAGAGGACGCGATCGTCACGGATTTTCCCTTTGGGGCGGACAGTGGCGTGGTTGTGCTGGCTGACGGCATGGGTGGTCATGCTGCCGGTGACGTCGCAAGCAAGATCGTGGTCACGGAGGTCTTTAGCGAGCTCAAGTTCGAAAGCGCAAACTTTTCGGATTTCGAAAGCGAAGTTCCACGTTTTCTGACTGAATCGGCATCGAACGCCAACAGCTATGTCCGTGAGCACGTGCAGGCGCATCCTGAAACGCGCGGCATGGGTGCGACCCTTGTTTCCGTCGTGCTGATCGAAAATCGCATGTATTGGATGTCGATCGGCGACAGCCCGATTTATCACTATCGCAGCGGCAAGATGAAGCAGTTGAATGAAGATCATTCAATGGCTCCGCAGATTGATTTCATGGTTCAGCAAGGTTTGCTTGAAGAAGAAGCAGGCAAGAACCATCCAGACCGCAACTGTCTGACCTCGGTGATCCTTGGTGATCGCGTGGCCAAGTCAGATTGCCCCAAAACACCCTTTGAACTTGCGGTTGGTGACATCGTTGTGGTGTCCAGTGATGGTTTGCAGTATCTGGAAGATCCCAAAATCCGGAAAATCCTGCATCGCCATCGCCGCAAGAAGGCCGCAGAGATTGCCGGTTATCTTCTGGAGGCGATTGAGGTTTTGGCCGATCCCGATCAGGACAATTGCACTTTCTCTGTCATCAAGCTGAACCACAACAAGCCAGTGATCCGCGCAATTCGCGCCAAGCCGGTTGGTCTTGTCGATACGCCGACATCGGCCGTCACACGTGTGGTCGAATTGGATGAGATCGAAAAGGTCACGGCCAGGCCCGAACCAAAGCGGCACGTTGCGATCAGTGGAGAGCCCACTGTGATCAAAGAGGTCAGACCGCTCAAGAAAGTTGAGTTGAACGACGACAATGATATGATAGAGGAGGTTGATGCGGCTGTGCCGCCGGCTAAGATTGCCGCCGGAGGTAAGTAATGTCGAATCAATCACTGGGGAACCGGGTTCAGTCTGAACTCGAGCAGGCCGTGCAAAGTGGCCTGCTTCCTGATTCCGAGCATGAAAGAGCCGAAAAGCTGCTGATGCGGCTGCAAGAGCCAGTAAGGCTGGCGTTATTGGGGATGCCCGCATCAGGGAAATCCAAGCTGATGAACCTGTTGGTCGGCAGAGATGTGATCCCCGACCGCGCGCGGCTGCCAACCCTGCAACTTGTCCATGGTGAGACCGAGCAAACGGTCTGTACCCTGCCTGATGGGTCAAAAAAGATCCTCGATGGCGTCGATACCGATGAAATTGCAGCGCTTTCGCCGGTATTCGTCGAGATGCAATTGCCGCAACCCGCATTGTCAAAGATTTCGATCCTCGAAGTTGTTGCCCCGAATGACCCCAACGCGATCCATCGTGCGTCGCAATGGGCCGCCAAGCGCGCTGATGTCGCGCTGTGGTGTACCCGCGGCTTTACCGAGCCGGAACAGCGGATCTGGCTGGCCATGCCTGATCTGATCAAAGACCACGCATTTTGCATGATTACCCACGCTGACTTTTTAAAGTCACAAGGGCTTTATGAGGCCGCCGTCAGTGCGGTTTCAAGCGCGGCGTCTGATGATTTCAAGCACATCCTCGCGATCGCCACCATTGACGCCATCGCGGCACGCGGCGCAGACGGGTCTGTTGATAAGGCCGCAATGCGCGAAAGCGGCGGATCTGCGCTGATCTCGGCGGTGCTGAAGGAAGTTGACCGCGGGCGGCAATCTGCGGTGGACACCGCGGATGTACTGCTCCACCAGCACGCCGATATTCTCGCGCAGATGCAAGACGAAGCGCCTGATGATCCCGCGCCCGATGACACGGTGGCGGCGTCGGACCCCGAGACAGCCCCTGAGGCCGCACCCGCATCCACTGACGCAAAACCAGCCGCCCGCGATGCGATCTCCCGCCTGCGCGAGATAGCTGTGCGCAAGAACGTCTCGCGCGATGCTGCCGCCGACCCAGTGCCCGCACCAGCACCCCCTGCTGACCCTGAGCCGGAAGACGCGAAAGCGGATGCCGAGGACGAGGTAACGCTCCAGCCTGCCACCCGTGAAGCCTATGAACATGTGATCTCATATCTAGAGGACCGCGGGGCGGAGCTTGCGACAACATTGGAAGAGCGGGGCGAGGACGGCCCTGCCCAGGTCATGACATTGACCGTGGATCACATGCAGTGGCTCTGTGACTATCTGACAGAGAACGGCGAGAATGATGATCTGGCGCTACAACGGGCGCGTGACGCGGCATTTGATGCCGCGGACATGGTACAGTTGATGCAAATGGAGAAACGTGACAGCGCCGCACTTGAAGCGGTGATGCTCATGCTCCAGATAAAGCGAGAGTTACAGGCGGACCTTGCAGCTTAAGTTGCGGTGACACTTGTGAAAATTTTAATCACCACGCCACACTTTTGCCGTGCTGGTCTGTTTCCATTATGGCAATAAAGATAGTGTTTTGATTGGTATTTGGCGTCGGACAGCACTGCTGCTAATGCTGATGCGTTGATTATGTTGAGGACGGACAAGGATGAAGATGGAAGAGGTAGCAAATGGGGATGGTCTTGCAGTCCCACCGGAACAGCTCCCTTTCATGCGGCTCGGGCTGGAAAAGCTGGACGTGTTCCATGACGATGTAACCGATCTTGAGGCAACGCTGGCAGATGTTGTCAAGCTGGGCGGACACGACGCTGAAAAGAAAGCTACCAAGCTTATCAAGCAGTTACGCGCTTTCGAGCCGAGCATTACGATGATCGGACAGATCAAATCCGGCAAGACATCCCTGGTCAATGCGATGGTCGGGCGACCCGATCTTTTGCCAGCCGATGTGAACCCGTGGACCTCGGTTGTGACCTCTTTGCACCTGAACGCGCCGCTGCCGGAAGATGCACCCACGGCGACGTTCCAGTTCTTCAGCCAGGGCGAATGGGACCATCTGGTCGAGAACGGTGGCCGAATCGGTGAGCTGTCAGAACGTGCCGGCGCCGATGATGAACTGGAGAAAGTGCGCAAACAAATTGCGGACATGCGCGAAAAGACCAAGCAGCGTCTTGGCCGCAAGTTTGAATTGTTGCTGGGTCAAAAGCACAGCTATGCTGATCTGAGCGACGAATTGGTCCAGCGCTACGTCTGCATGGGCGACGATTTCGAGGATCTGGACGAAAACGACCAGCAGGGTCGGTTCGCCGATATCACCAAATCCGCCGATCTTTATCTGACCGCCGACAAGATCCCGATGCCGATCTGTCTGCGCGACACGCCGGGCGTGAACGATACCTTCATGATGCGCGAGCAGATCACCATCAATGCGCTGCGCGACAGCCGCATTTGCGTGGTTGTCCTGTCTGCCCATCAAGCGCTCAGTTCGATGGATATGGGCCTGATCCGCCTGATCTCGAACGTCAAGGCGCGAGAGGTCGTGGTTTTTGTCAATCGCATCGACGAATTGGCCAACCCCGCAGAGCAAGTCCCCGAAATTCGCGAAAGCATCCTGCAGACGCTCGCCGACAACAACGGCCCCGAAAACCCGGAGGTGATTTTCGGCAGCGCCTATTGGGCCAACATGGCCTTGTCAGAGGATCTTGATGATATTGTCGCCGACAGCGCAGAGGCCATGTTCAACTGGGCAGAGGCATCGCTGAGCGCCGAAAGCGCCGGCATGGATACCAAAGAGCTGGTCTGGCATCTGTCCGGTGTTCCTGAACTCTATCGCGCGCTGTCCGAGCGTATCTCGGAAGGACCCGGTGCCGAGGTTCTGTCTGCCTCGCGCAAGCGGGCACTGAACCTTGTGGGCGGGGTGCGTGCGTCAAATGCCGTTGTATCCATGCGTCTTGATGGCGACACGGTCGAGGTGATGTCGGGTGACATGCTCTCGGCGCACCTTGGTGAATTGGAGGCGCAAAGCCTCAAGGCACTGGATGAACGGCTCGACATCGCCTTTCAACAATTTGGCTCGCGCGTCGATCAATCGCATAAACGGTTCCTGGACCGCGCGCTGGAATCCCTTTTGCAGCATCTGGAAACCAATGGCGAGGAAGAGGTCTGGCAATATAGCCCTGACGGCCTGCGCATGTTGTTGCGCACCAGCTATCAGGTGATGCGCCGCAACGTGACCGCGACCTGTCAGGATGTTTACGGGGCCGCAGCGGCGGAACTGGCCAATACCTATCGGTCGGCTTTTGGTGTCGACGTCGAAAACTTTACGATCACACCGCCTGCCCCGCCCGAAATTCCGGCCCCCGTTTCGCTGGGGCAGACCATCGCCCTTGATCTGCAAACTTCCTGGTGGAAGGGCTGGTGGAAACGCCGCAAGGGGTATCGTGCCTTTGCCAGCGGATTCTACGACCTGATCGAGGCCGAGACTGTTCCGATTGTTGATGAACTGAAGGTACGGCAAGCGGATGATATCCGTGCGCGGGCAACAGCAGAGCTGCGTGATTTCCACGCAGAGCAGCGCGCGATTCTGGAGGATATCAGTAGCAAATCAGAGATTGCGATTGACGATCTGGAAGATATTTTCGGCATTACTGCGCAACAAGAACGAGACGAGCTTTTTGATTATATTTTTGAAGAGCTTAGTGAGAGTAAACCGTTGCTCGCGTTAGGAGTGAACAAATGAACATAGGTCAACCCGGAACTGGCACTCGCCGTAAGCCACGCATCGCCCTTATGGGAGAGTTCAGCGCAGGCAAGAGCACCCTTTCGAACCTTCTGATGGGGCAGAGCCCGTTGCCTGAAAAGGTGACCGCGACCCGTCTGTCACCGGTTTGGATTTCGCATGGCACCCGTGCGCCATACCGCGTTGATGTTTCCGGCACGACAGAGCCTGTCTCGATTGAAGATCTGGAAGCGATTCCTGTCGAAGAGACCCGCAACATTCGCCTGTTTCTGGAAGCTGACATTCTGGAAGTCTGCGATCTGATCGACTTTCCCGGCATTTCCGACCCCAACATGTCCTCATCGGTCTGGGAGCGGATGCTGCCAGAGGTCGATGCGGTCATCTGGTGCACCCACGCGACACAGGCCTGGCGACAGTCAGAAGCGGCCGTTTGGGATGAAATGCCGCAGGCCGTGCGCGACAACTCGATCCTGCTGATCACCCGCTTTGACAAGCTGACAAACGAAAAGGACCGCAGCCGCGTCTTGAAACGTGTCACCCGTGAAACGCAGGGGCTGTTTGGCGGAACCTTCCCGGTTTCGCTGTTGCAGGCGATTCAGGCTGGCGAGGATTACGATCGTTGGGACGCAAGTGGCGCTGGCCCGTTTACGGCGCATCTGATTGACGTGATTGAGAAATTGGCGGCGATCACAACCCGCACAGAACTGCCGCTCTACAATGTCGATAGCCTCAGTGATGTTCCGCAGCCTTTTGTGGCGCCTGTCGTGCCGCGCCGCGTGCAGCGTGCGGCTGATAGTGGCCGATCAGCACGCGAGCGTGCAAAGACAGACAATTCAGAAGACCTTCCCACATCAATCGCAGATCCGATCTTACGCTCGTCTTGATGCGCCTCGGGTTGCACAGGTCTTTCACAAGCCGCGCATTTACCGTAGTCATAGCTGGACGTAATTAGAATGCAGGCTGCCAATGGTTGTTGATAAGTTGGATGCTTTGCGACAGAAACACGAGGGCTGCACCGCGCTGGCCTTTGCTGACCTGTCGACAAAGATGATCCTTGTTACTGATTCCGGTTCAAATTTGCGACGCGAGGCGCTTGACGCATTATGTGCAGAGGCTGCACTGCTGTTGGGTGCGGGCGGAAAACCTGCTTTGGCGGACAAGCCAAGCGATAGGGCCTCTGTTGTCACGACGGGGCAATTGCGGGTCTTTTTGCGCGCCGAGAAGGAACCAAATGATGTTCTTTGTTGTATTTGCGGTCCGATGATGGATTCAGATGCATTTGTTGCTGACGCCCATACATGTCTCAACGAGATAAGTGGCGGCGAATAGAAGTGTTAACGAAGGGCTGGAAACTGGCTTATGAGCGAACCTGACGCCTTGGCACAAAAGCTCGCGCTGCTGGTAACGCGGGAGCCTGTCAACAAGACGGGTGCGCGTGTGATTTCAGAAGGTGAGGAACCGGCGCCGATTGCGGCGATCCTTGGTGCAATTGATGACACCGTGCTTGAACGCTGTCTGATATTTTCGTGTGGGCAGGCAACGGTCAAGGTGATCGCGGCAGGCCGCCGGCTGCGTGGTATCTTCGACGTCTCACCCCAGAGCGATGCTGCGATTATAGGTCAGGTGCTTTCGCGCGAAGAACCTGAGGCGCTTCAGGCCGCCCACGACCTGCTGCAAGATATCTGTGGCAAGGCGGACCGCATAACGGTGCGCAGCACGCCCCCCGAACCCTTTGGGCAAGGCGGCGAACGTGGCATCTCTGCTGCTGGCCTGGCCGTACTTTGGGATGTCGTCATAGACACCGGACCGAAGCCGCCGATCGCGCAGTTTCTGAAAGTGAATGCCACCGCTTTCTCGTCGGTTTTGCATGTGCGCAAGGGAGAGATCATCTTGACGGTGGGCGATTCTGAGGCATTGCAATCAATCTGGACAACCCAGGTGGAAGCGTTCCGCAAAGCCCACAAAAAGACCATTCGCGGAGAAGAAGGCGCACAGCTGATTTGCCTGAGCGGCGCATTTGATGACGGATCGGCGGCAGCGATGGCGCTTTATGAAGATGACATTGTTCTGGTAGCCTATGACGCTGAGAGCTTTGACAATTTGCAGTCTTCCTGGCGACGCATCTTTGCATGATGCATCCGACTGCAAGGTCAGCGCGGGTGACCGACACCTTTTTTGAAGGCTTTGAAGAACGGTACGTGGAGACGCCCGATGGCCGCATCTTCGTGCGCATGGCTGGCAACGGCCCGCCGCTTGTCCTGTTGCACGGCTATCCGCAAACCTCGGCCATGTGGCATGCGGTGGCCCCGAAGCTCGCGCAGGACTTTCAGGTGATTTGCCCCGACCTGCGCGGCTATGGCCGTTCATTGAAACCCGCGACTGATGCAACCCATGCGCCCTATTCAAAGCGGGCGATGGCGGGTGATGTTCTGGCCTTGATGGATCACCTGGGTCACGCGCGCTTTTTGATCGGCGCACATGATCGGGGGGGCCGTGTCGCACATAGGCTTGCCGCTGATCGTCCTGATCGGGTCATTGCCCTTTCGGTGCTGGATATCGCCCCCACCCGCGAGATGTATCGCGATGCGGGCAGCGGTTTTGCCCATGCCTATTGGCATTGGTATTGGCTGACCCTGCCCCATCCGTTTCCCGAGCGCCTGATTGGCGCGGACCCGGCATATTTCTGGCTGACGAAATGCGGGGCGGGCAAGGCGGGCCTTGGGCCCTTTGTGCAACAGGCGCTGGACGAATATCTGACATGCTTTGAGACGCCAGAGGCAATTCACGCGGCCTGCGAAGATTACCGGGCGGCGGCAACCATCGACATTGCCCATGATGACGCTGATCCTGCCAGGCTGCCCATGCCCTTGCTGGCACTATGGGGGCAGGATGGCGTAATCGAGGCGCATTTTGATTGCCTTGCGCTGTGGAAAGAACGCGCCGAGGATGTGCAGGGATGGGCCTTGCCCGGCGGGCATTATCTGGCCGAAGAACAACCAGGTGCCGTGCTCAAGGCCTGGGTGCCGTTTTTTGCCCGGTTCAGTGCTTAGGTCAGCCGTGCCGGGAACCCTTCGGCACGCAGGTCGGTGTCCAGCAAATCCTCAAGCAGCTTCACGATCATCGGCGATTGCGCGTCTCCGCCATATGCCGCGCGGGCGGCGACATAGGTTTGCTCGGTCGCTGCCGCCAGTTCCAGCGGGACTTCGAATTCCCGTCCAAAGCCCATCGCAAAGCCAAGATCCTTGAGCGCAAGATCAATGTTGAAAGCCACATCGTAAGAGCCGTTCAGCACCAGCGCCCCTTCGGTTTCATGCACGAAGGACGAGCCTGACGACGCTTTGATCGCCTGCCATGCCTGCGCCAGATCAAGCCCGCCGCGTTTGGCCAGCATCAGCGCCTCACCGGAGGCCTTGAGGTGGATAAAGGCCAGCATATTTGTGATCACCTTGATGATCGAGGCCGAACCGAGCGGCCCCATGTGGAACACCTGATTGCCCATGGCCTGAAGTGCTGGCAGATGTGTGTCGAACATATCCTTATCGCCGCCCGCCAGCATCGTGATGTTGCCTTGCGCGGCTAGGTGGACACCACCGGTCACCGGCAGTTCCATCATGCGAACATCATGCGCCGCTGCTTTTTCGGCAAAAGCCAGCACCTCTTCGCGGCCCAGGGTGGACATTTCGATCCAATGCGCGCCGTTCCGCATTGCGGGCAGCATCTCGGCCAGCACAGTTTCGGACACCGCCGGCGATGGCAGGCAGGTGATGACATGATCAACCGCGGCGGCCAGTTCTGTCGGGTCCGCTGCCCATCTGGCACCCAGTGCGAGCGCCTCTGCCGCGGCCTCTTTGTTGATATCCGTGACGGTCACCTCCATGCCCGCACGCAGCAGGCAAGCCGCGCAATTCGCACCAAGATTGCCTTGACCGATATATCCGTAATGCATCAAAGGTCCTTACTTGAAGTAGATGTTATAGTCCGCGCGGATCGCCGCATCGAACGCCGGGTCAAACTTGATCTGCGCGCTGTCGAGGATTTCGTTTTTCCGCGCGATGGCTTTGTCCAGCAGCATGGGGCGGTCGGCCTCATTCCACTCCTTGGGGCTCATCCGGTTGCCCAGAGTGGGATAGATATATTCGGTCTGCATCAATTTCAGCGTTTGGTCAGACCCCAGGTAATGGCCGGGGCCATCAAGGCAGACGGCCTTCATGGCTTCGATGGATGTGCTGTCCTCGGTAACATCAATTCCGCGCACGGTGCGCAGCACCTGACCGATCACGTCATCACCCAGAACCAGTGATTCAAGGCAGAACCCCAAGAGAGAGGCATGCATGCCGACGGATTCGTAAGCCATATTCAGGCCCGACAGTCCGGCAAGGACATTGGTTATCCCTGTCTCCCAGCCGGCCTGCATATCGGGGAGTTTGGCATCCGAAATACCTGCCGCAGCACCGCCGGGGATGTCATAGAAATGATGCATCTGCGCGCAACCTGCCGTCAGCAGGGCCTGTTCAGCGGAACCGCCCGACATGGCCCCGGTGCGCAGATCCGACACGAATGGCCATGTGCCAAAGACCGCCGGATGGCCCGGCGCCATCGCATTGACATAGACAACACCGGCCAGACATTCGGCAACGGCCTGCACGATCGCCAGCGCGATAGGTGCCGGGGCGGTGGCCCCCGCTTGCCCCGCCGAAAGCAACAGCACCGGCATCCCAGCGCGTATGCAAGCCTCCATTGAGCGACAGCTTTCTTCGGCGAACTTCATCGGCGGCACGACGAAACAGTTGGAGTTCGAGACGAAGGGCCTTGCGCGCCATGCCTCTTCACCACCTGCGAGCCGGTGCAGCAGTTCGACGCAGGGTTCGACATGGCTGGGGTCGTCAAAGGAGGTGCCGATATGCTTGGTCGTGCCTGCGCAGCAGGCATAGATCGTGTTGAGATCCATTTCGAGGTTATCTGTGATGTCCCGTGCCACCATCGCGCGCTGGAAAAAATGCACGTTATCAAGGGCATGGGTGATCTTTGCCGCATCATGCAAGTCTTGCGTGGTGCTGTCTCGGTAAGTGTTGGTTTCCAGATCGACCACATGCACAGCGGCACCAGCCGTGCCGAAATGCACATTTGTTCCTGTCAGATGCAGGTCATATTTGGCTTCGCGCCCATGCAGGGTGATGTTGCGCGCGGCCTTGGCCAGCATGTCCTCCACAAGGGCGCGGGGAAAGCGGATACGTCCGTCATCGCCAAGGATCGCGCCGGCCTTTGTAAGGATTTCAACACCGGACGGGGGCGCTTGTGACAGCCCGATTTGTTCCAACGCATCCAGCGCCGCATGGTGAATACGCAACACCTCAGCATCCGTGAGGGGCTTGAATTTGCCTCCAGGCATTCCGGCCCGGACCGGGCGTAGCTCCTCGGCCAAAGGTGCGCTGCGCATGGCGACACGCGCGGCGCGACCGCCGCTGCGACCAGATCTTGTCTTGGTTTCCGACATTTGTGCACCTCCCCGCGCTGAAACGAGTATTCCGCCAGTCGAAATGCAGTTCAATCTGTTTACCCGGTCATTATTGATCTGAGATTCCGATTAGTTCAGGATGCCGGCCATGCAGATTGAATTGATCGACACATTTCTGGACCTTTGCGAAACCAAGAGCTTCAACCAGACGGCGGAGCGGCTTGGCGTGACCCAATCCACCATTTCGGGGCGGGTGAAATCCCTCGAGACCATCGTGGGGGTGCGATTGTTTCAGCGGTCGCGTTCCGGCACCTCATTGACCATACATGGGCTTCGGTTTGAGCCGCACGCGCGCAGTCTGCGGCATGATTGGGTGACAGCACTGAACGCCACGCGCGACACAGCGCTGGCAGGTGTGACGGTGCGGATCGGCTTGCAGCACGATCTGATCGGCGTTGCCATCAAGCGGCTGATCGGGAGCTTGCGCGACATCCTGCCGGATACCGCATTCTTGTTCGAGGCGGATTATTCAGGTCAAATGTGTTCTGATTTGATTTCCGGCCAGCAGGATATCGCTATTCTCTATTCCCCCCGCATTCAACCGGATCTCTACTTTGAGACCTTGGGAGAGGTTCGCTATGTCATGGTTTCGACCGACGCGGAACGCCTGGGTTCCGTCAACAGGCAGACTTATATCCTTGCGAATTATTCGGCGTCTTTTGCACATGCGCATGCGGCATTGCTGCCTGCGTTTACCCATGTCTCGCTCTCAATCGGTCAGAATGCCGCGATGGTGGACCTGCTGACATCGCTGTCGGGTTCTGCCTATGTACTGGAACATTCTGCAAAAGCATTGGTGACGTCAGGTGCCTGTCATCTGGTTCAGGATGCCCCGGCTATCACGCAACCCGTCTTTGTGGGGCTGAACGTGCGCAACAGGCACCGGTCGGCTTATCGCAAGATGACAAAGGCCCTGCACGCGCACTTCGGCGCGCATGACTCTTCCCGTCCGCGCGTCAGGGGCGGCGGGTAAACCCGCGGGTCAGGGCCATCAGGGCGCACCGGTGCTGGCGCTGGATGCACAGGCGAACAGGGCGCAGACAATCGACAAGGTTCCTGTGCGGGACCCCATTGTCACTGGTTCTCTTTCCTCCTACGGTCGCTAAATACGCCAAATTTGATTTGTTTTCCGCATGAGCCAACTCTCACAATACGCCATTCTTTTTGGCCTGACGCTCGGCACAGTAGCATTTGTGCTGAGCCTTCATGCGCTTGCATCTGCGATCGGGCGCGCGCGCTCTGAGCCCGGCAAGGATGTGCCTGCAACCGCCGGCACGTTGGCGCGCGATCCGGTCTGGGTGCGCTATCACGCAAAGTATTACGGCTATGCGCTCCTGTTTCTGGCCTTCGATATGGAAATGGCCTTCATGTATCCTTGGGCGGTGGTCTACCGCGAGGAAGGGCTGGTGGCGCTTCTTGATATGGGGGTTTTCTTGGCGGTCCTGTTTCTGGGGCTTCTCTATGGCTGGTCCCAGGGCGCGTTGAGGCGACAATGACTGTGCTTTCGGGGGCGCGCAAAGGCGCGAAAGACGGCATTCGTGGGGGCCTTCGAGGGCTGGTGGCGCGGGCGATGGCGCAGGATTTATGTGCCTTTGTGGTGCCGGGGCCGGACGTCGCACAGGCGCATGGGCTGGATTTTGGCGCGACCGGGTTGCATCGCGTCGACACCCCTCGGCATGCCAATGTGCTGCTGATTGCCGGCCCGCTGCCTGTCGATCTGCTGGATGCGGCTTGCGTGGTCTGGGCACAAATGCCGCGGCCGCGCGCGATCCTGGCCCTTGATGCCGGCGCGATTTTGCCCCTGCCGGGACCCGATGCGGTGGGTGCGCTATCTCAAGCCGGGCTTGCGGCGGGCCTTGCCGATCTTCGCCGTGGTTTCATATCCGGGGCATTCGCGCAGAATGTGACGGATTTTGATGCACCCGCGCTGAGTACCCGCATCGAATACACCTGCCCGATGCACCCCGAAGTCGTCTCGGACCAACCCGGAAAATGCCCAAAATGCGGGATGTTTCTGGTTGAACGAGAGGTCTCTGGGTCTGCTCATGCCGGCACAGGCAGCCATGAAGGCCATGAAGGCCATGAAGGCCATGAAGGCCATGAAGGCCATGAAGGCCATGAAGGCCATGAAGGCCATGAAGGCCATGAAGGCCATGAAGGCCATGAAGGCCATGAAGGCCATGAAGG